>VYLC01000031.1_pt1 | contig 58344 bp, 52 predicted proteins | sample 5109531 | NCBI WGS metagenome assembly VYLC01 (sample SAMN12291787, study PRJNA351875) | freshwater metagenome | isolation source: freshwater lake | place: USA: Michigan, Gull Lake | collected 2013-08-08
AGCCGAAAACACATCACACGGTCCCCGTAACGCGAAAGCAGGGGGCCACATCGGTTCCGGGCAACCGCCCAGGCTCCGTCGCTTCCCCATCCCGTTCACAGCGGAAGAGCGATGAGGCATGGGCGATGGCGAATTTGGGGATTGTGGGTTCCTGTCTGATTCCGACCCGTTGCGGACCTTCACACCACAGCGGCAGTCAGTTCTTGGCCTGACCGATCACAGACCTTCGGAATGTCGCCTCTGCCTGCTCCAGCTCTAACTCACCGGGCAACTTGGGAATTTCCATCCAATGTGTGGGCTCGAACGTCATGCGACTGGGCGGTGCGAAGGGGTCGGACAGAACATGGTCCGCCAAGTCGAGATCGAAGAGCGGAAGTCGCTCCCCCTTCAATGCAACTGTCAGCAAACCGCAGACGCCGTCATATGCGCTCAGCGCGTCCGACTGCGTTGGGTGTGTTCCTTCGTGCGAAAGATCATTGCGGGCCTTTCGGGCCTTCGACAGCGACGCCAATACTTCTCTAGAGATGACCCTCTTCTGAAAGAGCATCTCTATCCGAGCCGAGGCTGTCCAAGTGCGCGTGTCGTTCAGTTGGTCGCGTCGAGCTCGGCTGTTGTCCACTTCGACGGTCGGCTCGACGACATGCCGCTGCCATAGCTCTGAAATAATTTGCTCGGTCACAATCCAGGTATTGGCTAGCGCCGCTCCCCAATCCCTCCGGGCAATGCCGGTGACGCCTCTCAAGAAGTAATCGCCCCTCACAGTAGGTAGGCGGTTCAGAGCGCCAAGACCGACCTGCATGGCGCGTGCTAGGGACGCGAATGTAACAGTGCGGGGTTGAAAGAGTGCGATAGCTTCCAGCGCCGGAGCGTGCCCGTATCGAATTAGCTTGTGGAACTTGTTTGGTGCAGACATCCCAGAGCGACTACTCCGGACGTAACGCCAGTCGATGATGGATCCAAAGTCTAAACCATCAGGGGTGATTGCTTCACAGTAGATGCCGCCCAGCAAAAGGGCAGCCAAACAACGGTTTAGGCATTCGATCGCTGCTTGGTCTGATCTGAGCTCAGGCACTGGCGGAAGTGCGAGCGCGCCATCTCGCGACACGACCAGATGGTATGGCGGTGCGAGACCTACGTCGAGACCACCTGCCATCTCGTGCAACGCGGCATAGTCCCAAGAGCGACCATTAACCTGCTCGATCGTACAAGCCCAAGGCTCAAGCGTGTCGCTCTCGACGATGCGAAACGGATGCAGATAGCCGATGAAGCAGGGCACGCGCCGTTTGGCCAGATCATCCGCCGTGGGCTGCTAGCTTTCTTCTCCAACCATGCAATCAAACTAGCTCGTCCCGCCACGCGCTCCAACTTCCGCTGCCCAACCCCGGTCTGCACGTGATGCCAGACAAAGGCCCGCTTTCCACCCATCCCAGACTCCCCGAGCCTCCGCTTCCAAGACCAGCACCCTTTGCAAGCACCAGGAAACGTCGTCGCCACCCTTCCCCTTGACCCCACTCCTCCCCCGTCGTGATCTCCGACCCATGTCGATCCGCGCCGCCGTTCTCGCCGCCCTCCTCTTCGCCACGCCCGCCTTGGCCCAGATGCCCCCGACGGAGTCGGCTGCGTCCACCCTGCTGAGCGGCCGCCCGCTGGCGCCGGAGCAGGCGGCGGTCACGCTCGACGTCGCCGATCTCGCCCTGAAGATCCTTCCCGAGACCCGCTCCATCGAGGCGGTCGCCACCCTGACCTTCACCGCCGCGGCACCCGTCCAGCGTCTGGTCGTCGATCTCGACCCGCGCTTCGACATCGCCGAAGTCGCCGTCGACGGCACCCGCCTCGACGCCGGCGCCTGGGGTCAGGACGACGGTCGGCTCTGGGCCCGCCTGCCTGCCCCGCTATCGGCCGGCGGTTCCGCCACCCTGCGCATCGCCTATTCCGGCCAGCCGCGTGTCGCGCCACGGGCACCCTGGAACGGCGGCTTCGTCTGGGCGACCGCGCCGTCCGGCGAGCCCTGGATCGCCACCGCTGTCCAGGGCGAGGGCTGCGACCTGTTCTGGCCCTGCATCGACTCCAGCCTGTCGGAACCCGGCCGCGTCGACCTGCACATCACCGTGCCGTCCAACCTCTCGGCACCGTCCAATGGCCGCTTCCTCGGCACGGTCGACCACGGCGACGGGTGGACCACGTGGAACTGGTCGGCGCGCGACATCAACCCCTATGCCGTCGCGCTCAACATCGGCCCCTATGAGAAGGTCGAGGCGACCTATCAGAGCCGCTTCGGCAACAGCTTCCCGATGGAATACTGGCACCTGCGCTCCGATGACCCGGCCAAGGTCCAGGCCCTGTTCGCCCAGTTCGCCCCCATGCTCGACTTCTTCGAGGCGACCGTCGGCCCCTATCCCTTCGGCGACGAGAAGATGGGCGTGGTCGAGACCCCGCACCTGGGCATGGAGCACCAGACCATCAACGCCTATGGCAACGGCTACCGCATCGACCTGCGCGGCTACGACTGGCTGCTCCAGCACGAGCTGGCCCACGAGTGGTTCGGCAACCAGATGACCCACGTCGACGCCGACGACTTCTGGCTGCACGAGGGGCTCGGCACCTATATGCAGCCGCTCTACGCCCGCTGGCTGAACGGCGACCGCTACATGCAGATCGAGCTGGCCGAGCTCCATGCCGATCTGGTCAATGCCTTCCCGGTCGTGACCGGCCAGCCCCTCGTCGGCGGCGGCTATTTCGAGGGCCGGGGGCCGGGCAACGACACCTACTTCAAGGGCGCGCTCACGGCGCACACTCTCCACATGCTGATCGGCGACGAGGCCTTCTTCCGGTCGCTGACCACCCTCGTCTACGGCCGTCCCGATCCCCAACCCGGCAACTTCAGCACGGTCCGCCGCTCGACGCGCGACTTCATCGACATCGTCGAGGCCGAGGTGGGTGGTGACCTGGACTGGTTCTTCCGCGCCTACCTGTACAACGCGGCCCTGCCCGTCCTGAACCAGGAGCGCGACGGCGACCGCCTGATCCTGTCCTGGACCACCGGCGACGGCGCGCCCTTCCCCATGCCGATCGATGTGCTGGTCGGCGAAGAGCTGGTCCATCTGCCGATGGCCGACGGTCGCGGAGAGATCGCCGACATCGCGCCGGACGCCCACATCCTGATCGACCCGAACAACAGGGTGCTGCGTCGGATCGATGTCATCGAGACCTACCGCGCCTCGCGCCTGCGGCCGAACTGAGGTCTCAGGCCGCCCGCGCGGTCTCGTCCTCGGCCACGGCCGTGACCGATTGCCGGACGAAGTCGCAGGTGCCCTGCGTCGACAGAAAGGCGATGTCGGCCGCGTCCCGCCCGCAGGCGATCCGCACCAGTCCCTCGATCGGCGCCAGCCGCGTCGGATCGACCAGCCACCATCCGTTCGACAGCCAGACCTCGAACACGGCGTGAAAGTCCGGCGGCGTCAGCTGATAGGCATAGGCGCTGACCGCCCGGGCCGGAATGCCCGACGCCCGGCACAGCGTGATCCCCAGATGGGTGAAGTCGCGGCACACCCCGGCCCGGTCGATGAAGGTCCGCGCCGCCGTCGTCTCGCTGTCCGACACGCCGCGCTCATAGTCGATGTTGGCCGAGATCCAGTCCAGGATCGCCAGCACCCGCTCGCCCCCCTCGGTCCCGCCGAACTGGCGCTCCACGAACCGCCCGAACTGGTCCGACGGACAGTACCGGCTGGGCCACAGATAGGTCAGCACATCGGCCGGCAGGTCGTTCCAGTCCTGCTGCGTGGCGACCGGCGGCAGACCCATCAGCCGACCGTTGTCGACCAGGGCCTCGTAGATCAGCGCCACCTCACCCGACAGCCGCGCCCGCAAGGTACGCGCCCCGAAATCGGGATCGACGTCCTCATGGAAGTCCTGCACCGGCGTGGCGACCAGCCGCTCCTCCAGGATCGTCTGCCCGGGCCAGCGCGCCGCATGGATCTTGTAGATCGCATCCGTCGGCGGATCGAAACGATAGACGAGCTCGGCGCGGACGCGGATCTTCATGGGCGGCCTGTGACTGAAGGACGAAACCGCCAACGTCGCTCGGCAGCGCGTGTTCCGGTCGGCTCATTCCTCTAGCAGGTCCGTCAGCGCGGAAAAGAGGCGCACTGGCACCGATTGTCGGCGTCGTTAAGCCCAAGTCCGGAGCGGAAGCCAAAACAGTCGTGGCCTCTCTGCCGCAGACCTTGAGACAGCGGCACCCCGCTTCTTCTGGACATGCACTGGCCGTCGTCGACGGATGGGGAGCGAGCTCCGCATCGTCGACGACGGCTCAGCGAACAGATGGCCCAGGACGCCGTGTCGCCTGCACGGCCTAGAACCCGAAAGTGGTACCGATCCAGAACTGGCGTCCGTAGAATGACACGTCCCGATAGATGTCATTTCCGGTGTAGTTGATCTTTTCCTGGTTGGTCGCGTTGCGGATCTCTCCGATCAGTTCGAAGCGATCATTGATCGTATAGCGCGCCTGAAGGTCCAGCGTGCTGCTCGCCGCGTCATAGCGATCCGTCACGCCGGTCAGGTCGGTCGCACTGACGTTGGTGAAGGCTTCGCCGACGTAGGCATAGGCGGCGCGGGCACGGAACCGACCCTGCTCGTAGAACAAGGCGAGATTGCCCAGAACATCGGCCTGGCCTTGCAGGACATCGACCGTGCCGCGCGGGCCGCCGGTATCGAAGCTGCCGTCGATGAAGGACGCGTTGGCGGACACGCCGAAGTTCGACAGCCAGCCCGGCAGGGGCAGGTTGTTGATGACGGCGTTGAGCTCCAGGCCCTGGACTTCGGCCACGGTGGCATTGACCGGCTGGGTCACGTCCTCGCCGTTGGGACCCCCGGCGACGGTCAGCCGGGTCACGATCTCGTTCTCGATCTCCTTGCGGAAGACGCCGACCGAGAACACGCCGGCATTGCCGGGCATGTAGTATTCCAGGGACGCCTCATAGCTGTCGCCCTCGCGGGCGAGCAGGTCCGGGTTGCCGCGATTGATGGCTCCGGTCGTCTGGTTGACGGTTTCACCGGAGGCGAGCTGGCTGGGGTTCGGGCGCCCGACCGCGCTCGATGCACCCGCGCGCAGCCGCAGCGAGTCCGTGATGTCATAGAGCACGGTGATTGACGGCAGGAAGTGGTCGTACTGGCCCTCGCGGGTCACCCGCGACTGGACTGCGCCCAGGGTGCGGTTCCGCTCGACCGAGGTTTCGGTCTCCTCATAGCGTCCGCCCAGGATCACCGTGTGGCGGGAGCCCGCGTGACGCACGAGGCCATAGACGGCGGTCACATCTTCATCAAACAGCCAGTCTGCCTGCCGGTTCTCGTTGCGACCGCCCGTGAAGCTGGCGCGATTGGCGTTGAAGAAGCCGTTGAAGGCGTCGAAGTCGATGAAGATCTGATTGAGGTTGCCGAAGGGCGGCCGGTAGTTGGTCGGAATCGCAAACTGGCTGAGCGACAGGGGCGCGCCCGTGAAGACCCAGCTCCACGTGGTCGAGTCGTTGTCGCGGACGATCTCGCGGAACTTGGCACCGAGACCAAACCCCAGACCCATGTCCGCGCGATCCGTGTTGCGGCCGTAGTCGAAGGCGACTTCGCGGACGTATTCGTCGCTGTCGTCTTCATAGGGGGTGAAGGTGTTGTTGAGCAGCGTATAGCTGGCCGGGTTCGAAAGCCTGGGATCCAGGTTGGTCGCGACCGGCACCCGGCCCTGAAGGCCCACATCGAACGTCGCCGCCGGGCCTGTCAGGTTGAACTGCAGCTGGTTGGACGGTTCCAGGAACTGCGCTTCGGAATAGGAGGCCCGGAACGCCAGAGTCTGATCCTCGTCGGGGGCCCAATCGAGGAAGAACTGCGCCACCGTTGTCGGCTTTTCGAGCGGAAAATCGTTGAAGCGGACGAAGCTGGCATTGCCGCCAGTTCCGTTGCGCAGACGCTGCGAATGGCGCAGCTCGATGTCATTCTGGACGTAGTGAACGAACGACACGCCCGTCCGCAGGCCGACCATCGGCTCCCACTCCAGCTTCAGGATACCGCCCAGCCGTTCGATCGTGTTCGGATAGGTGGACCACAGAAGATCCGTCTGTGACCCGGCCGCCGCGGGGGTCCCCACCGGTGTCGGGGTCGCGGAAATGGTAGGCTGGACCTGCTGCGGCAGGAGCCTCTCCTGGTCGCGATTTCGCTGAAGATAGTTGAGGCCGAACAGGACACCAAACTCGCCACTGCTGCCGAAGCGTTGCGACATCGTCGCGTCAAAGCGCCAGTTCGGCGCATCGTCATAGTCGCGGCCGAAACCCTCGCCCGGGACGACGGTGTCGGAGGAGAGACCGATCGAAGCCGTACCTGCGAGATAGAAGCCGGACGAATCGAACGGCGAGCGTGTGATGAGGTTGAGCGTGCCGCCGATCGCATTGCCGTCGACATCGGGCGTGCGGGACTTTGTGACCACGACCTGACGGATCGCGCCGGAGGGGATCGCCTCCATGTTCAGCTGACGGTTGGAGCGCTCCGAGGTCGCAAGGGTCGCTCCGTCGAATGCACCCAGGGTGTAGCTGGGGTTCAGGCCGCGGATCGAGACGAACTTGCCTTCATCCTCATCGAACACGGTCTGAATGCCCGGCAGTCGCCGGATCGCATCGGAGATGTTGTAGTCCGGCTGGCTGCCGATGTCGTCGGCGGCGAGATAGTCCGCGATCCGCTCGTCCTGGCGACGCGCCTGGATCGCCTGTTCATTCTGGGCCCGGTAGCCGAGAACGATGATCTCCTCGACCTCAGTGGCGTCCTGGCCTGCAGCGCCCGACTGGGCGAAGGCCTGTCCGGCAAGAGACGAAAGAGCGATCGAACTGCTCATCATCATGAGCAAGGTGCGCAGTGAAGTCTTCATGGCAGTATTCCCCTTGCGGGCTCGCTCTGTTCAACGAAAACGCCCGCCCCGAACCGCCACGTCGCAACACATGACAACAAGAGCGCATCCGTTTCGAGAACTTTAGATTGACGGTGAAATAATTTTTTGTGAACGGGTGCGTTCGTTACACGATTGGTGAAGGCATTTATATTGGACGAACTGATGCCCGTCTGGATGGCACTCCCACTATACAATAAACTTGAATTTCTGTCTGGATACTGAGGTTGCGATGATCCGAGCATTGGCCACTCTCGCAAGACTATGCCTTGCGTCTGCACTCTTCGCAGTCGCAGCCTGCAGCACCGTCCCGACGCCCGGACCGGTTGTGGCACCCTGGGTCCCTCTGTTTGAGGGAGTCTCCCATCAGAGCCTGCCCACGCAGGGGCCGGTCCCGATGTCGATCCAGGTTTTACGGGTCGACCTGACGGTTCCGGGAGTGTCGCTGGTCGTGACCCCAGGGGATTCCAGCGACGGGCACGAGTACCGGGCGCTCAGGACGTCCGAGGTGCTGCTGGCCCAGGACTGGCAGGCTGCCGTCAACGGGGGCTATTTCCTGCCGTTCTCGGGTGGCTCGCCCGGGGGCGATGACTACATCCCCCAACCCGGTCAGGGGACGGACGTGTCGGGAGCCGCGATCCATGACGGCCGGGTTGTGTCCCCGGTCGAACCGGACCTCGACCGACGCGTTAACGCCATCCTCTGCATCTGGCGCGAGGCCGAGGTGGTGATCCTCGATGGCCAGGACTGCGGCGCGGGCGTGCGCGAGGCCATGGCCGCCGGTCCACGCCTGCTCAGGGACGGCCAGCGGCTGTCCTATGAGGCTTTCGACGCCGCCTATGGCGCAGCCCGCCATCCCCGGACTGCCGTCGGGCTCGACGCCCGGCGCCGGATCGCATGGCTCGTGACCGTGGATGGACGCCAGCCGGGCTTCAGCGAAGGCGCCAGTCTCGACGAACTGACTGACATTCTTGTCTCCCTAGGGGCCAGCGACGCCATCAACCTCGACGGGGGTGGATCCACGACCATGGTGGTGGAGTCCGCCGACGGACCTGCGGTCCTGAACCGTCCGATCCATACCGCCGTGCCTGGCCGCGAACGCCCTTCGGCCAATCATCTGGGCGTCCGCGCCCGCCCACACGCCAAAACGGTCCGTCCCTGAGTTGGAACTGCTGAACGGGTCTAGGGCGGACCAGACGGTCCGGCACCCGCCCCACGGCCGAACGGGAATAATTTGTTCGCAGCTCCGTCTCGAAAGTGCGTTGAGTCTGATGAGGCCTCGTCACGCCCGGGGCCTAAGCGGAACGGTGGGCCGGTCGGACCGAATGCAGTCCGGCGTGTGCGGTGAGCTTCCCCCATCGTTCCGCAACGCCCTGCCTCAATGGGAGTGGATTGGAGATGCCGATGCTCAGACCCATCCTGGCCGTCACGGCCCTGCTCATCCCCATCCTGGCCTGCGCCAGCACACAGGCCCAGGATCGCCCGGCGGTCGCAGAGCCCGCCGAGGCCAGGCCCGTCCCGCCGCTCGCCTCCTATCCCCGGCAGGAAGAACGGCCCCTGCCCCAGCCGCCCTATCCGCCGACCTTCGCCTCGGTGGAGTTGCGCCGCTATCCGGACATCCGTGAAGCCGGCCAGGGTGCTGCGGCGGCGGGGACCGATTTCTACGCCGTCGTCAACACCCGCCTGGGCCGCTACGCCAAGGCGGACGGGGCCAAGCTGGCCGAATGGGCGGGCGACCCGACCCTGTTCGTCCACCTGAACGCCTGCCTGGTGCATGAGGCGCGGCTGATGTGCGCGCACTCAAACTTCCCGCATGTGCCCATGGTGTCCTCGGTCGAGGTGTTCGACCCCGCGACCCTGGCTCACGTCGACTCCATCAGCCTGGGTGAGCAGGTCGGCTCCCTGACCTGGATTGACTGGCACGACGGGGCCTGGTGGGCCGTCTTCGCCAACTATGACGAGCGCGGCGGCCAGCCCGGCCGCGACCATCGCTACACTACTCTGGTCCGTTTCGACGATCAGTGGCGCCGGACCGAGAGTTGGGTGTTTCCGCCCTCAGTGCTGGAACGTTTCGCACCGACGTCCTCGTCCGGCGGCGGCTGGGGTGACGACGGCTTGCTTTACGTCTCCGGCCACGACGCCCCGGAGCTCTATGTCCTCGCCCTGCCCGAGGCCGGGTCGGTGCTGCGCCATGTCGCGACGGTCAACGTCGGGTTCGAGGGTCAGGGCTGGGCCTGGGACCGCACTGCAGACCGTGAGATTTGGGGCATCAGCCGCCCGACACGCTCGGTCGTCGTCACCCACGTCCCTCCGCTGCCACTGCCCTGATCCGCAGGATCAACGCCACAGCCACTGGGCTGCCGCCGTATACAGGGCGATGCCGGCCAGCAGGTTGAAGGGGAAGGTGATGGCCAGCGACGCCGTCACGAACACGCCCGGATCGGCCTTGGGAGCCGCCACCCGCATGGCCGCCGGCACGGCGATATAGGACGCAGACCCCGCCAGCACCGCCAGCAGCGCGGCGTTGCCGACGTCCAGTCCAGCCACCCTGGCCAGGCCCAGGGCGAGGCTGGCCGACAGGACCGGGAACAGCAGGGCGAACGTGACCACCCGGCCGCTCAACTTGTGCGCGCCGTTCATCAGTCCGCGCGCGGCGATCAGGCCGAGGTCCAGCAGGAAGAAACAAAGGGCACCCTGGAACAGCGGCCCGACGAACAGCTCCAGCCGTTCATACCCCGCCTGACCCGAAATCGCCCCGACCGCGAAGCCGCCCAGCAGCATCATGGAGGCTGCACCGACCAGCACCTCGCGCAGGACCAGGCCCCGATCGACCGGCTTGTCGGCTCCCGCGCCGCCCATCAGGATCAGGGCCGTCAGGATGGCCGGCGTCTCCATCAGCGCCAGCACCGCAGCCATGTAACCCCCGGCATCCAGGCCGATGGCGGCCAGATGCTGCTGGCCGGCGGCGAAGGTCACGACCGAAACCGAGCCATAGGCGCCGGCGACCGCGCATATCGTCGCCCTGTCCAGCTTCTTGGAGCCTCTCAGCCAGAGCCAGACCACGAGCGGCATCAGCGCGCTCATGGCCAGGCCGATCACGGCCGCCGTCAGGAAGTCGCCGTTCAGACCCGCCGCCCGCGCCTCGACCCCGCCTTTGAAGCCAATGGCCATCATCAAATAGAGCGAGATCGCCTTGGTCACCGGCTCCGGGATCGCCAGATCCGACCGCAGGAAGGCCGCGAGCGCCCCCACAAAGAAGAACAGGATGGCGGGCGAGGTCAGCAGCGCCAGGCTGGCGGAAAGATCGGGCATTGCGGGGGAGGTCCTGTCGGGAAGGCGCCGCCGTGTGCCCGCGTCACCGTGTCCGTTCCAGTTTATTGACCTGATGGAGGTCATAACAGATGCTAATGACATGAGTAGCCGTACCCTCGATCTCGACATCGACCTCCTGCGGACGTTCGTGACTGTGGTGGAGACACGCAGCTTCACCCGGGCGGCCGACCTTCTCGGGCGGACCCAGCCTGCGGTCAGCCTTCAGGTGCGCCGGCTCGAGACCCAGCTCGGCTCGCCCCTGATCGACCGGACCGGGCGGTCGGTGGCCGTGACGACCGAGGGTGCCGCGCTCCTGCCCCAGGCCCGCCGTCTGCTGCGACTGAACGACGAGATCGTGGCAACGCTGGGCGAAGGGGATCTGGAGGGCGAGGTCCGATTCGGCGCGCCAGAAGACATCGCCACCCAGCACCTGCCTCGTATCCTGGGGGCCTTTGCCCGAAGCCATCCCCGCATCCGCCTGTCGGTGACGTGCGACTTCACCGCCAACCTGCTGGATCAGATGTCGCGCGGGATGCTGGACCTTGCCCTGATCAAGCGCGAGCCGGTCGGGCCGGAAGTCGGGGCCAGTGTCTGGCGCGAGCCCCTGGTCTGGGTGGCCCAGGACGCCTCTCTCGGGGCCCAGTCGCCGCTGCCCCTGATCGTCGCTCCGGCGCCTGACATCTATCGCAAGCGCGCGCTGGCGGCGCTCCAGACCGCGGGCATCGCCTTTCGCCCGGCCTTCACCTCCCCCAGTCTCGCGGGCCAGATGGCGGCGCTGCGGGCCGGGCTGGGTGTCAGCGTCCTGCCTGCGGCCATGATCCCCCGCGATCTCGTCGCGGTCGGCGCGCCCTTGCCGCCCCTGCCCGACAGCGAGATCGCGCTGGTCAGCGCGGGCGGAGCCGGCGGTCCGGCGGGACTACTGGCGCAGGAGGTGCTGAGGGCGCTGGAACGTGGCCCCCGTGGAGCGCCGGCGTGGGCGAGCTCGACATAGCGACCACCTGGCCATGGGGCTGCAGTAGTCGGGGCGTCGCCATCAGGGGTTGGCCGATGGAGTTGTCGGCCTTGGGCCAATTGGATCGCCGCGCGTCTGGAGTGGACCGACTGCCAGTCAGACTCGTGCGGGCTCCAACGCATTGCTTACCTTCGATCTCCGACCTAAGCTGAGCCATAAGCCAAAGGGCTGCAGTGGCGGGGGAGAGTGAAATGACACGGGGATTAGAGAGACGCGGCCTTTTGCTGGGCGGGCTCAGCGGGGGCCTCGTCGGGTTTGCCGCTCCGGCCATCCTGAGGGCCCAGGACATGCCCCGTGACGTCACGGCCTCGCAGACGGAAGGTCCCTTCTATCCCTATGACGACAAACCCACGGACCAGGACGCCGATCTGGTTCGTGTGACTGGCGTGGACGCTCAGGCCCAGGGTGAGGTCACCCATGTGACCGGAGTCGTGTGGAGCCCGTCGGGCCGCCCCCGTGCCGATGCTCTCGTCGAGATCTGGCAGTGCGATCACACCGGGCGCTACATTCACAGGGACGATCCGAACACGGACAGACCGAGAGACGCAGGCTTCCAGGGCTATGGCAAGACGATCACCGACAGACAGGGGGTCTTCAGCTTCCGCACGATCAAGCCGGTAGCCTATACAGCGATGCTCGGCAGCCAGCAGATCTGGCGCGCGCCGCACATTCACGTGGCGGTTTCGACACGTGGCGTCCGCCGCCTGACAACCCAGCTCTATGTCGCGGGCGCGCCCCAGAACGACAGCGATCTCTTGTTGCAACAGATCACGGCAACGGAGCGTGAGGGCCTCATCAGACCCTACATGCCGGGATCGGGCACCGAGAGCGGAGCGCTGGCGGTTCACTACGATCTGATCGTGGCTGTCTGAAAGCACAACGCCCGCCGGTCTCCCGGCGGGCGTCCCAGAGAACTTTGACGTCCGATCTTATCAGGCGGCAGCGCTTTGCGACCCTTCCGACGGATCGCGCAGGACATAGCCCCGGCCCCAGACGGTCTCGATGTAGTGCTTGCCGCCGGCGGCCGTGGCCAGCTTCTTGCGCAGCTTGCAGATGAAGACGTCGATGATCTTCAGCTCGGGCTCGTCCATGCCGCCGTACAGGTGGTTCAGGAACATTTCCTTGGTCAGCGTCGTGCCCTTGCGGAGCGAGAGCAGCTCCAGCATCTGGTATTCCTTGCCGGTCAGGTGGACGCGGTGACCGTTCACCTCGACCGTCTTGCCGTCCAGGTTCACGGCGATCTCGCCGGTGTGGATGATGGCCTGGGCGTGACCCTTGGAGCGACGGACCACGGCGTGGGTGCGCGCGATCAGCTCGTCCTTGTGGAAGGGCTTGGTCATGTAGTCGTCGGCACCGCCGCCGAAGGTCTTCACCTTGGTCTCGATCTCGGTCGAGCCCGACAGGATCATCACCGGCGTATTGACCTTGCCGACGCGCAGCTGGCGCAGAACCTCAAGACCGCTCATGTCCGGCAGGTTGAGGTCGAGAAGGATCAGGTCGTAGTCATAGATCTTGCCGAGATCGATGCCTTCCTCGCCCAGATCGGTCGTGTAGACGTTGAAGCCTTCGGACTTCAGCATCAACTCGATGCTTTGCGCCGTGGCGTGATCGTCTTCAATCAGCAGAACACGCATTCATGCCCCTCCAGGCAAAGCTTGACCATGTGAACCCATACGTACGCATGGGTAACCTTGTTCGCGAGTTAACCGGGCAAAACCTTAAGAACGGTTAATGGCGACCCCGAGACCGATTCGTAGGCTGATTTGCGAATCGGCGTCGAGAGTCTGGGGAGTCAACGATTCGAATTTTTTCGCCGCCGTTCACGGATACGTCCGTTTCTGACGCATGACAGGATTATCTTCCTATCGCGAGTTCAGCGAGGGAGGCGTGCGTGAGGGAACCCTATCGGGTCGAGGTCAATGAACAGGACCGGCTGCACGCCGATCTGGTGATGCAGCTGGTGGCCGTGCGCCTGGGTGTGCCGACCGAGTCGATCCGTCGGACCCCTCGCCCGGCGGCCCCGGCTTTGCGCGCGCGGCGCGTCGCCATGTACCTGGCCCACGTGGCGCTGGGCTGGCAGCTGGAGCGGGTCGGACATGCGTTCGGCCTCAATCGCCAGACCGCCGCCAATGCGGCGACCCGGATCGAGAGCGCCCGCGATCACGAGGCGCTGAACCAGCTGCTGGAGGAACTGGAGGACGCCATCCATGCGGTCGTCGACGCCCCCCCGCCCAACCTGTCAGACTTGGGAGAGGTGGCATGAGCCCTTCGGTCGACCGCGCCCGGCGGATGCTGGCGCGCCCTGACGCCTGGATCGAGGCCATCGCGCCCGATCGTACCTATGCGCTTCGCCTGACCCCGGACCGCCGTCGCCGTCCGGCCCTGACGCTGGACGAAGCCACCTTTCGCATCCTGATCGAAACGCCCGGCCTGCGCCGTCGCCCGGGCGGCGGGTGGCAGGCGCGAACCGCCGCCCTGCCTCAGAGCACGCCTGCCATCGGATCGCCGGGCAGGATCGAGGGCGAGCGACTTCTGATGGAGGCCGACGGCCGCGTACGCCGCGTCCGCGCCAACCTGGGCCACAGCCCCATCCAGTGGCTGGCCAGCCGCCGCGATGCCGAGGGCCGCCCCGGTCTGACCCCCGCCGAGGTCGCCAGCGGCGAGCGACTGCGATCCGAGGCGGAGATCGCCCTTTCGGGGCCGTCCCTGACCATGCGGTGGGACGCCCTGCCGCGCTCGGGCGCAGGCTCCGCCGCCCGCGTCGAGCCCGGCGACCGCGCCCTCAACGCCGCTGACCGGGTCCGGAGAGCGCTCGCCGCCTGCCCGCCCGACACCCGCGCCGTGCTGGACCACATCTGCATCCGGGGCCAGACGCTGCAACTCGCGGAACAGGCCTGCGGCATGCGACGCCGAACGGGGCGCGAGGCCTTGAGGCGCGGGCTGAGGGCCTTGGCCGAGCACTACGGCATCCTGTGAGCCCGGCTTCGAGCCCGGGCCAGTCCACGCCGATGCCGAACGGTCCGACCGCATTGATCGCCGGCCGATAACGGGACTACCCTCGCCGATCGCAGGGGTGTTTCCGATGACCGATGTCGACCGCAAGACCGTCGGTGCGCCGCTCGCAGCCCTCATTCTGTCGCTCCTTCTGGGAAGCCTCGCCGGGACGGCGAATGCCCAGACCCCGGGCGGCTTCGCCTCGACCCAGCCGACGGCGCGGATCGAGTACTGGCAGCAGCGGCTCAACGACATCGACAGCCGCCTGTCGGACCCTCAAACGCTCGCGCCGGTCCGGCTGCTGTTCCTCGGCGATTCCATCACCGACTTCTGGACCATGGGGGAGAACCCCTGGTTCCCGGGCACCCAGGGGGGCCGCGTGGTCTGGGACGAGACCTTCGGCGGCTCGAACCCGGACTACTCAGGTCTGAACCTGGGCATCTCCGGCGACCGGACCGAGCATGTGCTTCATCGGATTCGTCCGGCCGCCGAGGGTGGCCTGGGCCAGCTCGACCGGCCCGACCTCGATCCCGACGTGATCGTCCTGCTCATCGGCATCAACAACAGCTGGGCAGCCGAGACACCTGCGGTGGACAGCATCGTCCAGGGGGTCCGCGCCGTCGTCGCGGCGGTTCACGACCGCAAGCCGCGCGCCCGGATCGTGCTCCTCTCGCTGCTGCCGACCAATGAGCCTGCGCGCAACGCCGAGATCGTGGGGCCCGTGAATGCGGCGCTGGCGGCCTTCGCCTCGGACGGCCCGCAGGCCGCCTACGTCGGCTATCTCGACCTCTATCCGGCGTTTCTGGGCGCAGACGGTCTGCAGAACCGGGCCTTCTTCATGGACGGCGTTCATCCAAACGAAGCCGGCTACCGCGCCTGGCGCGACCGCCTGATCCCCTTCATCGACAGCGTCAGGCGATAGAGGCCACTGCTCCGGGTCGCCGCAGACGGGTCGGCGTCAGGAGGCAGGCTAGCGCGGCGCCAGGGGTGAGTGCAGGCACCAGAGAACCGAACCTCCTCGCGACCACTCGGTCGCGCTTTATCGTCTCGGAAAATGGTGTAATGCGCCTCCAAGCGCCGGAGGCGACCTTGCGACGACCCATTCTGGATCATCCCGAGAGGATCATCCCGCTCGCCTTCCTGACAACGATCCTGATCGGCAGCCTTCTGCTGATGCTCCCCTGGGCGTCCGCAGACGGACAGGTCGCGCCGGTGCTGGTCGCCCTGTTCACATCCACATCGGCGGTCTGCGTCACCGGGCTCATCGTCGTCGATACGGCCACATACTGGTCGCCGTTCGGACAGGGCGTGATCATGGCCCTGTTCCAGATCGGTGGCTTCGGCATCATGGCCGGAGCGACCCTTCTGGGTCTCATGATCTCCCGGCGCATTCCGCTGGGGCGACGACTGGTGGTGCAGGCGGAAACGAAGAGCCTGACGCTGGCCGATGTCAAAAACGTGCTCCGTACAGTTCTTGTCGTGACGCTGCTGTTTGAGGGGGTCACAGCCCTCGTGATCACCCTGCGGCTCCATTTCACCTACGGCGAGCCCTGGGACGCAGCCATCTGGAACGGCCTTTTCCACGCAGTCTCCGCCTTCAACAACGCCGGCTTTTCGACCTACTCCGACAATCTCGTGCGGTTCGCCCTGGACCCGCTGATCCTGCTGCCGCTGGCCGCCGCCGTCATTGTCAGCGGCCTTGGATTTCCGGTCATCAACGAACTGCAGGCGAGATGGCGGGAGCCCGATCGCTGGTCCGTCCACGCCAAGTTGACGGTCTATGGCACCGTGGCGCTGCTGCTGATCGGCTTCCTCGCCGTGCTTGTCGCGGAGTGGAACAACGCCGGGACGGTGGGCGACATGCCGACAGCCGGCAAGGTTCTCAACGCCTTCACCCACTCGGTGATGAGCCGGACGGCCGGCTTCAACACGGTCGATGTCGGCCAGATGCGCTCGGAGACCCTGCTCCTGACAGATGGGCTCATGTTGATCGGCGGGGGCAGCGCGGGAACGGCAGGCGGGATCAAGATCACCACCTTCCTTATCCTAGGCGTGGTGGTCTGGGCCGAGATCCGTGGACGATCCGATGTGACGGTCTTCAACCGCCGTATCTGTCCGGATGCGCAGCGCCAGGCCCTGACCGTCGTGCTTCTCGCGGTGGGCCTGGTCGGAGTGGCGACACTGGCCATCCTCTCGATGACCCCCTTCCCGCTCGACCGTGTGCTGTTCGAGGTGGTCTCGGCGTTCGCGACCGTCGGTCTCAGCACAGGCATCACGGCCGATTTGCCGCCCGCCGCCCAGATCATCCTCGTCGTCCTGATGTTCGTCGGTCGCGTCGGCACGATCACCGTGGCCGCATCGCTGGCGCTCAGAACCCGCCACGTCCCTTACCGCCACCCACTGGAGCGCCCCATCGTTGGCTAGATCATCCAAATCCAAGGCAAACAGCGTCGTCGTCATCGGCCTCGGCCGGTTCGGCGGGGCCGTTGCGAGAAGCCTGAGGCACCTGGGGCACGACATCCTCGCCATCGATGAAGATCTGACATTGGTCCAGGACTGGTCTGACGAACTGACCCACGTCGTCCAGGCCGACAGCCGCAACATCGAGGCCCTGCGCAAGCTCGGGGTGCCCGACTTTCCTCACGCCGTCGTGGGGATCGGCTCCGACATCGAAGCCAGCGTCCTGACCGTGCTTGCGTTGAGCGAACTGGGCGTGCCGGACATCTGGGCCAAGGCCGTGACCGCAAACCACGGCAAGATCCTGGAAAAGACCGGGGCCCACCATGTGATCTATCCCGAAGCCGCAATGGGAGAGCGGGTCGCCCATCTGGTCACCGGCCAGATGATCGACTTCATTCAGTTCGACGACGACTTTGCCATCGTCAAGACGCGCCCACCGCGCGATGCGCTCGGCAAGACCCTCGCGCAATCGGCCTTGCGGAGCCGGTACGGCATCACCGTGGTCGGGCTCAAGCGCGCCCGCGAGGACTTCATCTATGCCAAGCCCGACACCCTGGTCGTCGATGGAGACCTGCTGATCATCGCGGGTCCGACCGCCAGCGTCGAGCGGTTCGCCGCCCTTCCCTAGAGCGTGAAGATCCGGCCCGCGCGACTACCCCGCCGCCATCGCCTCGGCCCGGATGCGGCCTACCATGGCGTTGAGCCCGTTCGCCCTCTGCCGGGTCAGGGCCTGAGGCAGGCCCAGCCGGTCCAGCGCGCCCTTGGCGTCAAACGCCAGGATGTCGGCAGGGGCACGGCCCGAGTAGAGCCTCAGCAGCAGTGCCACATTGCCCTTGGAGATGGCGCTGTCCGAATCCGCCCGGAACGTCAGCAGGTCGCCGTCCCGCCCGGTCGCCAGCCAGACCTGGGCGGCGCAGCCCGGCACCTTGTTGGCCTCGATCCGGTCCGCGTCGGGCAGGGGTGACAGGCCCTTGCCCAGGTCGATGACGTAGGCGATGCGCTGTTCCCAGTCCTCCAGCACCTCGAAGTCCTCGATCAGGTCTGCGAGGGTGGCCTCGATCGGATTTGCGGCGTCGGTCATCGGCGCGACATAGGCCCCGTACCGATCAGGGACAACCGCGACATCGTTCCCCAGCGACGTCGCTGACCCCGCTGGATCGGAATCGCCTTATGCGGGAGCGGGCTTTAGGCGACTCGTCTGGACGGCTAGCCTTGTCCGTTGGGCGCAACCTCCTCAGTCTCGGCCCTTGCCCCGGCCCTCCGGAACTCGCGTGACGCCAGCTCCCGACCATACGCCAGGGGACGTCGCCCGCCCGGGCCAGCGGCTGTTCGAAGGCCAAAGCGCCGTCGTCGCCTGGCACGGATGCTGGGCGGCCGCCGTCGTGGTCGCGACCATCGCCGCCCTGTGGCTGGACCGGCTATCGGGTCCGGCTGCCTTCGGGGCCCTGGCCATGATCGCGCCGGGGCTGGGCGGACTGGCTCTGCTGAACCGCGACGGACCGGGCGAACGCTCGCTCGTTCTGATGGGATGGACACTGGCGACCCTGGCGTCCCAGGTGCTGTCGGGCGGCCTGTCCGGTGCCCTGGTCGGTTTCGCCATCATGCCCTTCGTGGCGGGCCTGGCCGTCGGCGGGCCGCGACACGGCGTGCGGCTGGCCCAGGCCGGCGCCGGCGGCTCTGCGGTCGCCGTGGCCGCCGGTCAGTTGTCGGCCTGGTGGATCGGTCCGCCGGAACCCCGCGACATCACCGCCGCCCTGTTCGCCCTCCTCGCCGCCGGGGCGGCAGTCCTGGCCGTCCGTCTGTCGTGGCGGGTGCGCGAGCAGGTCCTCGTCCAGGCCGAGCGCGAGGCCCGGCGCGTCCGCGCCTTCCTCGACGCCCTGCCCGGCCTGACTCTCGTGATGGAGCCGACCGGCCGGATCGTGGCTGACTATGGCACTCCGCCGCCCGCGCTCGACCTCGCGGCGCTCAGGGCCCAAGGCTTGATCGCGGCGATCCACGCCCCGGATCGGCCCGCCGTCCTGTCGGCGATCGACGCCGCCCTGGCCGGACAGGAGGGCCGGGTCCGCTTCGCTCCGCGTCAGGCGCTGGACCGGCGCGTCAGTCTGGCGATCCGCCGCATCGGCGACGCGCATGCCGCGCCGCTCGTGGTCGCCCAGGCGCTTGACGCCACGCGAGAGTTCGCGGTCGAGGTCGGGCTGGAGGCCGCCCGCGCCGAGGCCGAGGCCCGCGATACCGGCAAGACCCGCTTCCTCGCCAACATGTCCCATGAGCTGAGGACGCCACTGAACGCCGTGATCGGCTTCTCCGACGCCATGCGCCAGCGCCTGTTCGGCCCCCTGCCCGTCCGTTACGCCGACTATGCCGACAGCATCCATCAGGCGGGCGGCCATCTGCTGGAACTGATCGGCGATGTCCTCGACGTGGCCAAGATCGAGGCCGAACGCTACGAGCTGTCGCGCGAGGTCTTCGACGCGCGCGATGCCGTCTCCGCCGCCGTGGCCCTGGTGCGCGTTACCGCGTCCGACAAGGGCGTGATCCTGAACAGCCTGCTGCCCGACGATGCCTTGATGGTCGATGCCGACCGTCGGGCGCTGAAGCAGATCACGCTGAACCTGCTGTCCAATGCCATCAAGTTCACGCCGTCGGGCGGCTCGGTGACCCTGACGCTGGAAACCATCGGTCCCTATCTGGAGCTGGTCGTCGCCGACACCGGCGTCGGCATCGCCAAAAAGGACCTGAAACGTCTGGGCCGGCCGTTCGAACAGGCGGGCGCCTCGGATCAGAAGGCGCAGGGCACCGGGCTGGGCCTGTCGCTGGTGCGCGCCCTGTCCGAACTGCACGGCGGACGCATGAGCCTGGACTCCACCCTGGGTGAAGGCACGGCCGTCACCGTGCGCATGCCGGTCGCGCGCGCCGAGCGCCCCGCTCCGCCAGAAGGTGGCGCAGAGATCGTGCCGCTCAACGCAGGCTGAACGACCGAATTGCCCCGGTTCTGCCTCACCCGGCGACCCAATTCGATGTTAGACAGGGGCCCAGTGAACAGGCCGAAGCTGGAGCGCCTCCCCACATGCGTCGCTTTCTGATCTGGTCCGCGCTTGCCGTCGTCATCGGACTGGCCATCGCCGGGACCGGCTACTGGGCCTACTGGAACTTCTACGCCCGCTTCCAGCCGGTGACGGTCACCCGCAACCAGGCCGACATCCAGCGCCTGCTGGACGAGGCGTCCTGGCTGTCCGGCGGCGGCGGCGGCGAACCGCTCTATGTCATCGGCTATCGCGACTCGGCCTCGTTCCAGCGCTACCAGCGCGAGGAAGCCGACCGGCTGCGCGCCGGCGGGGTCGAGATGCGCGTCATCGCCTTCGCCCGTCCCGACCGCGAGGGCGCGCCCCAGTCGACGCCGAGTGAACGCTCCACCATTGCCGAGCTTTGGCTCAGCCGGGACTGGAGCCTCTATGAACGCTGGATGGCCACGCCCGCCCGCAACTGGACGGCGGCCGGCATCCCTGATGCGGACGGCAATCTGGCCCGCACAGCTGTGGTCGAGGCCAGCCACCAGTTCACGATCCGGCTGAACGACCTGCTGCGCGATGCGGGCGTTCCGACCGGCTATCCCCTTGTCATCTGGCGTGACCGCGAGGGCTTCCTGAAGGCCTGCGCCTGTTCGGACAGGCGGTCCTGGGTCTTCGTGCGCGACGACGTGGGCGCGCCCGACGATCTGTCCACGCCGACCCCGCCGGACCCGGTCGATGTCGCCCCCGGCGCGCCGCCGCCCGTCGGGACTGACGGGGCCTTGCCCTATCCGAACCTTGGCCCCATCCCGCCGCTGGAGGGCGGGGCTGTGCCGACCGACCCGACCGCGACGCCCTCGCCCGAGCGCCCCGGCGCGCCGCGCACCGAACCCGCGCGCCCGACCACGCCCCAGGCTCCGCCTCAGCCGAGCCAGCAGGAAGACACGACCTTCTTCTGACGTTCAGGGTCTGGACGAACCGGCGCAGCCAGGTTCGATGCCATCGCGGGTCTCGCTTGTCGCGAATGTCGACGATGTCGTCTTTGACGATGTCGCGCTTGTCTTGCCCGAATTGTCTCGCCCGAATGTCTCGCTTGTCACGACCGATGACGGTCAGAAAAGCCGACGGCAGGTCGCGATCAGTCGCTCGACATCGTCCTCGTCCTGATACAGGCCAAAGCCGAAGCGGATCACCTCGTCGCGTACATCGGTGACGACATTGGCGGCCAGCAGGTCTGCCCGCCAGCGCTGCGCATCCTTGTGCTTCAGCGCCAGGAACCGCGCGCGGGGCCGGTTGTCGCCCGGCGGAGGGTTCAGCACCTCGGCCTCGCCCAGCCTGCCGCACTCGCCCGCCTTCAGGGCCTCAAAAAAGCGCGACGACAGCCGGTCGGCGTGGGCCGAGACGCCGGCCGTCGTCAGACCGTTCTCGGCCAGCATCCGGCGCACGCCGTTGAAGCGATACAGCGGGGTGGAATCGAACGTCGCGCCCCAGAACCGGCCCGCGTCGCCCCGATACTGCACCCCCTCGGGCGGCCCCATCAGATTGCCGAACTCGGCGAACCAGCCCGTGATCACCGGCCGCTCGCAATAGCCATGGGGCGCATGCAGGAAGCCCGCCCCCTCGCCGGTCATGGCGTATTTGTACCCGCCCGAGACATAGAAGATGCGGTCCGCCACCGCCGACAGATCGGTCGGCGTGGCCATGAAGCCGTGATAGCCGTCGACGATCACCCAGGGTCCCTCCGGGCGCGCGAGGTCGGCGAGCGCGGACACACTGTCAATCGCCTGTCCCGTCTTGAAGAAGACCTGACTGACCACGATCGCATCAAAGGCACCGCCCCGGGCCGCCGCGACGAACCGATCATCGAAGGTGTCGAACGGCTCCAGCGGCACCCGCGTGACCACCGCCTCGCCGGCCTCCTCCCACCGCTCGGCCTGACGGCGAAAGGCGTGAAACTCCCCGTCCGTGGTCAGGATACGGATAGGCTTGGCTTCGATGCCCGAGAACACCCGGATCAGGAAATCATGGGTGTTCGGCGCAAAGACCACCGTCTCCGGATCCGGCAGGCCCAGCTCTTCGGCCACATGCCGCTGCGCCTCCGGCACCACCTCGCCGAACACCAGGTCCCACTTGCGGTCCGCGAAATGGTTCGCCTCCACCCAGGCCCTGACCTGCCCGTCGAATGAGGCGTCCGGCCACAGGTGATGGCTGTGCGCCGCGAAATGCAGCCGCTCGGGATCGAGCGCGAGCGCGCGGGAGAAGAGGAGTTTGTAGCTCAAAGATCACCGCTCTTGACGAACATGCCACGTTAACCGCAAAACTTCGCGAAGTTTCTGAGCGGTGGACCATGCCACATCACCAACTTGCGTCCAAAGCTCTCTACCGTGTTTCACGGCTGCCTAGCGCCCTGGACGCTTTGGGCTTTGGAAATAACGCGGCTGGATATGTTCAGCTTGAACGCGAGCTGGGAAACAATAACCTCGCTCACGAGTCGGTCAGCGACAGAAGCATTCAGCTGATGATGTATCAGGGTCAGTTTCTCAAGCACCGAAAGTGTGCGATCATACGGGAGAATGTCCTGAAGGCTGCCACGCTACGAAAGGGCATCCTTGCTGACGACGATTTGATCGACGAGCACGAGTGGTTCATACCACGACTTCAGAACATACTTGAAAGAGTTAGCCTTCAGGCGAGGCAGCCCTTACCTGAGCTTACCGAGATCGTAGCAGACGCAGCTGATACCAACTCAGGTTTCATCAAGGAGATGATGAAATATCGGCGGTGCCTTCGGCATGAAGCGGAGGCGGTACAGGCCGCTGTGGTTTCTATGGCTCCCGAAGTTCTCGTGCTTGGTAAACCTCGCGACGGCCGCATTGGTGTTCGGGTTGACAACGCTCCGTTAGATGGGCGGGAAACTCTTCCCATTTCACCGCTCGTTCGGGTAGGCGTCGAAGACTGACAGCTATTCGCGAAATTTCGCGAGACAACCGCAGCTTTCGCGAGTGTCACCGCGGATTCGCGATTCCATGGTCCATTTCGGAGCGCTGCGAATAGCTTCGAGTGCAAATGGCCGACTTGTCAGGCTTGGCTTCTTTCCGAAAGGAGCCGACCATGAAAGTAGTCTGCTATATCGCACTAGGATTTTTCTACGCCGCCTCGGGTTTGGTATGCCTGCGCAGTGTCCGAGATCATCGGAGGGGTCGGACGGTCGATGAGCGGCCCCATGTTTGGATCGGTGCCTTTGGCTTCATGGTCTACATGATGCTCGGAGCTGCTACCGCCATCGACCAATAGCGTTCCCCTTAAATCAGCGCCCCGTGGCAGTGCTTGAACTTGCGGCCCGAGCCACAGGGGCAGTCCGCATTCCTCGGCGTCCGCTCCCACCCTGCAGGCAACAGCTCGACCGGCAGCTTGGAGCGGTCGTCGCCCGTCAGTTGCCCTTCCGGGTTCTGCGCCATCGGATTGGCCATTTCGTTCTGGCCGGTGCCGGGGTTCAGGTGGATTTCCTGGAACTCGGGCATGTCCATCGGCGGCGGCGCTTCGAAGCGGAACTCCACCGTCATCAGCCAGCGCGTCACATTATGGCGCAGCTCGTGCAGCAGGGTCTCGAACAGCGAGAAGGCCTCGGTCTTGTATTCGTTCAGCGGATCCCGCTGGCCATAGCCGCGCAGGCCGATGACGCCGCGCAGGTGGTCCAGATGCACCAGATGCTCGCGCCACTGCATGTCGATCATCTGCATCAGGAACTGCTTCTCCAGCCCCCGCATCTGGCTTTCGCCCAGCTGTTCCAGACGCTCGGCGGCGCGCGTGTCGGCGGCCTCGCGGATGCGCTCCTCGACCTCCTCGTTGGACACGCCTTCCTCGGCGGCCCAGTCGTGCAGCGGCAGGGTCAGGCCCAGGGTGGACTTCACCTTCTCGTCCAGACCGTCGATGTCCCACTGCTCGGCATAGGCCTTGGGCGGCATGAAGCGATCGACCAGATCAACGATCACGTCGTTCCTGAACTCCCCGACCAGCTCGGACAGGTCGTTGGAATCCATGAACTCCTGGCGCTGCTCGAACACGGCCTTGCGCTGGTCGTTCACGACGTCGTCGTACTTCAGCAGGTTCTTGCGGATGTCGTAGTTGCGGGTCTCGACGCGCTTCTGGGCGGTCTCGACGGCGCGGTTCAGCCAAGGGTGGCTGATGGCCTCGCCCTCGGCGACACCGAAGTTGCGCATGATCGCGTCCAGCCGGTCGCCCGCGAAGATGCGCAGCAGGTCGTCCTCGCAGCACAGGAAGAACTTGGACGTGCCAGGGTCGCCTTGACGGCCCGTCCGGCCCCGCAGCTGGTTGTCGATGCGGCGGCTTTCGTGACGCTCGGTGCCCAGAACGAACAGGCCACCGGCCGCCAGGGCCTTTTCCTTCTGGACGGCAATGTCGGCCTTGAGGCGTGCCTCCTCGGCCTTCTCCGCCTCCGGCGTCACCTCGACGGCGAGGTTTCTCTGGTCCAGCCGCCACTTCGACAGCCGCATTTCGAGGTTGCCGCCCAGCTGGATGTCGGTGCCGCGGCCGGCCATGTTGGTGGCGATGGTCACTGCGCCGGGAAGGCCCGCGTCGGCGACGATATAGGCTTCCTGCTCGTGCTGGCGCGCGTTCAGCACGCTGTGGGGGATGCCCTTGCCCTTGACCGTCTGGATGTCATAGGCGGCGTCGCCGGTCTTCTGGGCTTCCTTCTCACGGCCGACGTATTCCGGCTTCGGCTTGCGCGAGATCTCGACCTCATAGGCGAAGGAGCGCAGCAGCTCCGACAGCTGTTCGGACTTCTCGATGGAGACCGTGCCGACCAGGATGGGCTGGCCTTTCACGTGACACTCGGCGATCTGCATGGCGATCGCCTGGTTCTTCTCCTTGTAGGTCCGATAGACCTCGTCGTCGTAGTCGATGCGCTGGACCGGACGGTTGGTCGGCACTTCCAGGACATCCATCTTGTAGATGTCGAGGAATTCCTGGGCCTCGGTCGCAGCCGTGCCGGTCATGCCCGACAGCTTTTCGTAGAGGCGGAAGTAGTTCTGGATCGTCACCGAGGCCAGGGTCTGGTTCTCGGGCATGATCTTGACGTCCTCCTTGGCCTCGATGGCCTGGTGGAGTCCTTCGGACAGGCGACGGCCCTGCATCATGCGGCCGGTGAACTCATCGATCAGGATGATCTCGCCACCCTTGATGATGTAGTCTTTGTCCTTCTGATACAACGTGTTAGCTCGCAACGCCTGGTTGGTGTGGTGCACCAGACTGATGTTGGCGGCGTCGTACAGGCCCGTCGTGTCCTCCGCGAAGTGGCCACCCTCCTCCAGCATCTGCTCGATGCGTTCGGAGCCTTCCTCGGTCAGCAGGGCCTGGCGCTGCTTTTCGTCCAGGTCATAGGTCGACTTGTCCTGGATCAGCGTCTTCACCAGCCCGTCGACGATCTTGTACAGCTCGGACCGATCCTCGGTCGGGCCCGAGATGATCAGCGGCGTGCGCGCCTCGTCGATCAGGATGGAGTCGACCTCGTCGACGATCGCGAAGTGGTGGCCGCGCTGGACCATCTCGCGCCGGTCATAGACCAGATTGTCGCGCAGATAGTCGAAACCGAACTCGTTGTTGGTGCCGTAGGTGATGTCCGCGCCATAGGACGCCTGCCGCTGGCCCGACGACAGCCCGTTCACGATCACGCCGACTTCCAGGCCCAGGAACCGGTAGACCCGGCCCATCCATTCGGCGTCGCGCCGGGCCAGGTAGTCGTTGACGGTGATGACGTGGACGCCCTTGCCCAGCAGTGCGTTCAGATAGACGGGTGCCACGGCGACCAGGGTCTTGCCCTCCCCGGTCCGCATCTCGGCGATGCCGCCTTCATGCAGGATCATGCCGCCGGTCAGCTGCACGTCGTACTGGCGCTGGCCCAACACCCGCTTGGAGGCCTCGCGCGCCACGGCGAAGGCGTCGTTCAGGATCTTGTCCAGAGTTTCGCCCTGCGCGATCCGGTCCCGGAACGCGTCCGTCATCATGCGCAGCTCGTCGTCTGACAGGGCCGCGTACTTGGCCTCCAGCGCATTGATCTTCTGGACCCGGCTCATGAAGTCCTTGACCTTGCGGTCGTTGGAGGAGCCGAAGAGTTTCTTGGCGAAGCCGAGCATGGATGATCCGGAAGCGGACGAGCGGTTCAGAGCTCAGGAGTTGCCCTTGTAAGGCGGCGATCGAACGCCGCGAGAGAGGCCACCGGACGGGGCAGCCCTGAGGCCGCGCAAACGCTCGAAAACCCCTCGACTTGGGCGCAGGCGGGACTTAAGCACCGGTCATACCCCTGTCAACGCGAGGGGCTTTGCGGCCGCGCGTTTGGGCCTGTTCACAAAGACATGGAGCGTCCGATGCGGCGCACGCGCCACTCCCTCCTGTTGCTGGCCTTCGCCGGCGTCCTGGGCCTCGCCGCCTGCAGCGGTGGCGGCGGCGAAAGCCGCCCGCCCGAGCCCGGCGACCGGGCCGTCGCCGAGGTGCAGAACCAGACGATCTGGGCCTCGGACGTCAAGCGCGAGGCGGTGGCCCAGGGGCTGATCGGCGAGGGTGAACCCCTGGACGTCACCTCCGACCTGTTCCGCCGGGTCCTGGACGAGGTCATCGACCAGAAGCTTCTGGCGCGCGAAGCCGAACGCCGGGGGCTCGACAACTCCTCGCTGGCCCAGCGCCGGCTCGAGGCGACGCGCGAGCGCATCCTCGGCGACATGCTGGTCGAGAACGTCGTCAACGGGGCCATCTCCGACCAGGCGGTCGAGACCCTGTATCGGGAACAGCTGCGACTGGCGCAGACATCGGAGGAGATCCGCGTGCGCCTGATCCTGTCGCGCACGCGGCAGGAGGCTGACGCGGTCCTCGGCATCCTCGGCCAGGGCGCGACCTTCGAAGCCGTGGCGATGGAGCGGTCCATCGACGAGGCGACCCGCTTTTCGGGCGGGGACCTCGGCTATTCCACCGTCGACGTCATGCCCCAGACCTATGCCAATGCCCTGCGGGACGCCGCCGCCGGCTCCACCGTCGGCCCCTTCCAGACCGAGGGCGGCTGGGCCGTCCTGCGGGTCGAGGACCGTCGTCGCGAAAGCCCGCCGACGCTGGAACAGGCCCGACCCCAGATCGTGCGCTACCTGACCTATGAAGGCGTCCGCCAGTTGCTGGAGGAACTGCGCGGCAAGGCCGAGGTCGAGGTCCTGCTGTCCGCCGAAGAGGGTCGCGCCCAGGAACCGGCCTCGGCGCCTGAAGCCCCGGCTCGCGCTGCGGCCCCCGCCGCGACGCCGGCTGCGCCCGCCGCCAAGGCGACGGCCCAGTGAGCCGGCCACCCCGCACGCCGGGCTCGACCGGAAGGGCCATTGAACAGGCCGTGGGCAAGGCCTTGGACCCGCTGGCGACCGTGCTGCGCAAGGCGACCCAGGGCTCGGCTCCGGCACCCGCCGCGCCCTCCACCTCGGCCGTGCCGGGCAAACCGGGCCTGAAGGTTTCTCCGCTGGCCGTGCCCTTCCCGTCCATCCCCGGCGTCGGCGGCGTCGAGATGACCACCGCCCGGGCCGGGTTCTACAAACACGAGCGCGACGATCTGGTCGTGTTCCGCTTCGCCCGGGGCACCAGCTGCGCCGGCGTCTTCACCCGCCACAAGGTCGGCTCGGCCCCGGTCGACTGGTGCCGTCGCCAGCTGGATTCGGCCGGCGGCGGTCAGGACGTCCGGGCCCTGGTCGTCAATGCCGGCTGCGCCAACGCCTTCACCGGCAAGGCCGGAGCGGACGCGGCGCGACGCACGGCCTCAGAGGTCGCCAAGCGGTTCGGCTGTCGCCAGCGCGACGTCATGCTGGCCTCGACGGGCGTCATCGGCGTCCTGCTGGACGACAGGAAGATCGCGTCCAGGCTGGCCGAGGTCGAGCAGAAGCTGGACGGCGACACCCCCGCCTCCGAACAGTGGGCGGCGGCCGGTCGGGGCATCATGACCACCGACACCTTCCCCAAGGGGTCGTTCGCCGAGTGCAAGGTCGACGACTACACCGTCCGCATCGCCGGCATCGCCAAGGGCTCGGGCATGATCGCCCCGGACATGGCGACCATGCTGGCCTTCATCGTCACCGACGCTGACATCCATCCGACCGTGCTGCGGGCCCTGCTGGGCCTGCACGTCCGCACGACTTTCAACAGCGTCACGGTCGACGGTGACACCTCGACCAACGACACCTGCCTGCTGTTCGCCACCGGCACCTCGGGCGCGCCCCGCATCGGCCGCGTTGGCGACCGCCGCCTGAAGGAGTTTTCGGCCGCCCTGGACAAGGTCATGCTGGACCTGGCCCACCAGCTGGTCCGCGACGGCGAGGGGGCCTCCAAGTTCGTGCGCATCACGGTTGAGGGCGCCGCCAGCCCGGCCTCGGCCCGCAAGCTCGCCAAGTCCATCGCCGACAGCCCCCTGGTCAAGACCGCCATCGCAGGAGAGGACGCCAACTGGGGCCGCATCGTCATGGCGGTCGGCAAGACTGAGGAGCCGGTCGACCGCGATCACCTCGCCATTCGCTTCGGCCCGCACCAGGCCGCCGTCGACGGGGCCATCGCCCCGACTTACGACGAGACAAAAATGAGCGCCTACATGAAGCGGGACGAGATCGACATCGCCGTCGACGTCGGCATGGGCCGCGCCTCGGCCACCGTCTGGACCTGCGACCTGACCAAGGGCTACGTCGAGATCAACGGGGATTATCGCAGCTGAGTAGCGACCCCTTCCGCCGACGCGGCGCGAAGCAATGCCTTGTCGTAGGTGGCAAGGACCAGTCCACGCCGCATGGCCGCCTCGAGGTACAGGGCGTCATAGACGGTCAAGCCGTGGCGTTGGCCCAAGGCGACCCCGTCCCGCCAGACGCGCGCCGGTGCCGCCGGTTCGATCTCGACGGCCAGCCCGGACAAGAGCGCCTCTGCGTCAGCCAGTCCGGCTTGTTTCAGACGCCCTCGCTTGTGGGCCTGCAAGGCGGTGTTCGCGATCTCGACTGGCCAATGCGACGGCGCGACAGGCGAAGTGGTCCAGGCGACCTCCAGCCAGCGCGCGGCGACCTCGGTCGCCTCATCCGGCAGGATCCAGCTCGCCGCCACCGAACTGTCGACGACGATCCCGGTCACCGGCGGCCTTCATCCCGCCAGGCCAGAATCTCTTCCACTGTGGTCGGACCATGGTCCGCGAGTTGCTGCGCGCGCCAGCGTCGCCACTCTGCCATTTTCGCCTCGACCTCTTCGGAACGTCGCGCGACGGGCCCCAGAGGGACGACTTTCGCCACCGGCTTGCCATGGCGGGTCACGACGATCTCCTCGCCGCGTTCTGCCCGATCAATCAGTTCGGAAAAGCGAGCCTTTCCGTCGAACACACCGACTGTCTCGACCATGGCAAAATCCTGTCCAGAAGTCTGGACAGAATAAGCCAGATCGTCCTGATGTTCAACCGGCGCCTACTGTCGTTCCTGCGGCCGCACGCCCTGCGTTTCGGGCACATAGACGCCGGTCACTGCCCGCACCAGGAACCCGCCCGGCTGATCGCGCGGGCCAAAGCGGGCGCAGGGGTCCGGATCCGCGATGGGCCGCACCTCCCGATCTTCAGGGGCGAAGCTGTCGCCGACCTGATCGCCAAAGACCTCCGCGAACTGCAGCGCGTCACCCACAGCCGAAAGCGACGGCGTGTCGGTGCCCACCACATTGGCCGTCCGCGCCCAGGCCAGGGCCGCGACCTGCCCGCCGCTCATCGACAGCAGCTCGGCCTCCGCCGCCAATGCGCCCGTAGTGCCGGGTGCTCGCACGCCGATCGGGCCAGGGATGAAATGGTTGGCCACCGCCGACGCGCCAGAGCCGACTGCCCCGGTCGGCGAGATCCGCGTGACCGCGGTTCGCACGCGGGCCGCATCCGCGGCAGGCTCGGCCAGCACCGTGAACCGTTCGCTCAGCTCGTAACAGACCTGCCGATCCACCTCGCCCAGCACCAGCGCCACATCATCGGCCGAGATCCCCGGAGCCGCGCCCTCGGTCAGCACCGACGGCTCGACATACAGTCGCTCAACCGCTTGCGCCGCCGCCTCGTCGCGCCGGTCCCGCACCGACACCCGCAGCGTCCCGGCCATCGTCTCAAGTCCCTCATAGCTCGACAGAAACCCCGAGTTTGCCTGCGGCGCCGTCTGGCAGGCGGCGAGGGCCACGGTCGCGGCGACGGACACCGCACCGGCGCGGAGAAGGCGTTGGGTCATGGTCTCAACTTCCGTGGGAGGAGCGGCGCTAACGCCTGTCGTGCCGAAAGGATCAGGCGGCGCCGACGCGGGGTCAGGCCGCCGCCTGCTCCGCTCGCCTGAGCACGCTGGCGCGCACCTTTTCACTCTCGGACTTCAGCTGCCCGCAAGCCGCCAGGATGTCGCGCCCGCGCGGGGTGCGGATCGGGCTGGCGTAGCCGGCCTTGTTCAGGATCGCCGCGAACCGCTCGATCGTCTTCCAGTCCGAGCACTGATAGTCCGTGCCGGGCCAGGGGTTGAACGGGATCAGGTTGATCTTGGCCGGGATGCCCTTGATCAGGTTCAGCAGGGCGCGGGCCTCTTCGGGGCTGTCGTTGACGCCCTTCAGCATCACATATTCGAACGTCACCCGGCGCGCGTTCGACAGGCCCGGATAGGCCCGGATCGCGGCCATCAGCTGGTCCAGCGGATACTTCTTGTTCAGCGGCACCAGAACGTCGCGCAGCGGATCGTTGGTCGCGTGCAGGCTGATGGCCAGCATGGTCTGGGTGCGCTCGCCCAGTTCAGAGATCACCGGCACCACGCCCGAGGTCGAGACCGTGATCCGGCGCCGCGAGATGGCGATGCCCTCGTTGTCGGCGATGATGTCGACCGCGTCGGCGACGTTGTCGAGGTTATAGAGCGGCTCGCCCATGCCCATGAAGACGATGTTGGACAGGCGGCGGTCTTCCTTGGGCGACGGCCATTCGCCCAGATCGTCGCGCGCCACCTGCACCTGGGCCACGATCTCGGCCGCCGTCAGGTTGCGAACCAGCTTCTGGGTGCCGGTGTGGCAGAAGGTGCAGTTCAGCGTGCAGCCCACCTGGCTGGACACACAAAGCGCCCCAGCCCGGCCTACGTCCGGGATATAGACCGTCTCGATCTCGATGCCCGGGGCGGTGCGGATCAGCCATTTGCGGGTGCCGTCGTTCGACACCTGACGCTCGACGATCTCTGGCCGCGCCAGGGTGAAGGCGGCGGCCAGCTTCGCCTGGGTGTCCTTCGCCACATTGGTCATGGCCGCGAAGTCGGTCACGCCATAGTGGTGGATCCAGCCCCAGACCTGGCTGGCCCGCATCTTGGCCTTCTCCGGCGGACAGATGTCCGCGTCGATCAGGGCCTGGCGCAGGCCCTCGCGCGTCAGACCGGACAGGTTGACGGGAGCGGTCGGCGCGGGGCGCGAAAGATCGAGCGTCAGGCTCAAGGCAGGGTTCCTGAATGGCGGGAGGCGCGGCTTATAGCACGGATCGCGCTGGATTTAAGGCAGGGCTTCTCCCTCCCCTTTATGGGGAGGGACGGCGGAGCGCAGCGGAGCCAGGGTGGGGTCCGTACGTGCGGAGTGCGATGTCCCTTTCGCACCCCACCCTGACCGCTTCGCGGTCTTAGAGGATGAACCGGCTCAGGTCCGCGTTCCTCGCCAGTTCCGCCACCCGCGCCCGCACCGCCTCGCCGTCGAAGGCCACGGTCTGGCCCGACAGGTCTGATGCCTTGAAGGAGGTCTCCTCCAGCACCCGCTCGATCACGGTCACCAACCGCCGCGCGCCGATATTCTCGACCGCCGAGTTGGCCGCGACGGCCGCGTCGGCCAGGGCCTCGACCGCGTCGGGCGTGAAGGTCAGGGTCACGTCCTCGGTCGCCAGCAGGGCCTGGTTCTGCCGGATCAGATTGGCTTCGGGCTCGGTCAGGATGCGCACGAAGTCGTCGCGCGTCAGGGCCTTCAGCTCGACCCGGATCGGCAGACGTCCCTGAAGTTCGGGCAGCAGGTCCGAGGGCTTGGCGACATGGAAGGCGCCGGACGCGATGAACAGCACATGGTCGGACTTCACCGGACCGTACTTTGTCGAGACGGTGGTGCCTTCGATCAGCGGCAGCAGGTCCCTCTGCACGCCCTCGCGCGAGACGTCGGCCCCACCCCGATCCTGACGCGCCGCGACCTTGTCGATCTCGTCGATGAAGACGATGCCCTCGTTCTCGGCCAGCGCCACGGCCTCGCGCGCCAGGCCGTCCTGATCCAGCAGCTTGTCGCCCTCCTCGGTCACCAAGGGGGCCAGCGCGGCCTTGACGGTCGTCTTGACCGGTTTGGTCCGCCCGCCGCCCAGCTTGCCCAGCATCTCCGACAGATTGATCAGGCCCACGTTCTGGCCGCCCAGATCCAGCCCCGGCACGGAGGGGGCCGCCTCGGCCATCTGAAGCTCGATCTCCTTGTCATCGAGCTCACCGGCCCGCAGCTTCTTGCGGAACGCATCGCGCGTGGCCGGCTGCGAGCCGGGCCCGACCAGCGCATCCAGAATCCGCTCCTCGGCCGCTGCTTCGGCCTTGGCGCGCACGCCCACCCGCTTCTGCTCGCGCACCATCAGCAGCGCCGCCTCGACCAGGTCGCGGAGGATCTGATCGACGTCACGGCCGACGTAGCCGACCTCGGTGAACTTGGTCGCCTCGACCTTCAGGAACGGACTGCCCGACAGTTTGGCCAGCCGTCGCGCGATCTCGGTCTTGCCGACGCCGGTCGGCCCGATCATCAGGATATTCTTGGGCGTGACCTCGTCTCTCAGGTCATCCGGCACGCGCTTCCTGCGCCAGCGGTTCCGCAAAGCCACGGCCACGGCGCGCTTGGCGTCCTCCTGGCCAACGATGAAGCGATCGAGCTCGGAAACGATCTCGCGAGGGGAAAGGTCTGTCATCCAGCGCAGATAGGGCGGGTCAACCCTGAGCGGGAGGGGGCGGCGATGGGGAGGGCGTTTCTTCACCAAGGGCACCAAGGGGCCACCAAGGACACGAAGACCTCAGACCACGAGGCGCCGCAGGCCGTTCTTGAGCAGAACCGTGTTGAAGTTGATCAGGTACCCGAGCCTGACGCCAGAGAACCGAAGGTAGGTCAGAACCTGGGCGGTGTGGATCGACGCCAGGGCGTCGATCGCCTTGATCTCGACGATCACGGAATTCTCGACCAGCAGATCAAGACGATAGCCGACCTCCATCTTCAGGTCTCCGTAGACGACAGGCACGTCCACCTGCCGTTCCACGCGCAGACCCGACTGGCTCAGCTCCGCCTCCAGACAGGCTTCGTAGACGGACTCGAGCAGGCCAGGGCCAAGCGCCCGGTGGACTCTGAAGGCGGCATCAAGAACGGCGCGCCCAGTCCGGTCAGTGCTCTCCGGTATCGGTTCGGTCCCTTGGTGTTCTTGGTGCACGCTTGGTGTCCTTGGTGAAGAAACGCCTTTGGGGCTCCCCGACCCACGGCTCTGCCTCAACCCGGGGACTCAAGCGGCGGATCGATGATCAGCTGGGCGAAGGCCAGGACCCAGCCCGTCGTCCGCCTTTGCCAGAGGCGCACATAGTATCCGCTCCGCCCCGCCTCTCCGTCCTTCCAGAGCGCACGCCCATAGGTCCAGGCGAGATCGCCTGCGGACGACGCCCCCCCGCCCATGGGTGCACTGAAGTCGAACGCCTTGGGCCAGGCGTCCAGCGCTTCTGCGACGGCCTCCGTTCCGATGGCAGGGGCCAGGGGCTCGACATAGATCCGCCCGTCCGGCGCCAGCAGCGACAGGTGCGCCGCCTTCTGATCGTCCGCAGCCGCCGCCGCCAGCACGGCCTCGACCGCGCGGACTTCACCCATGGCCGCATCCGCTGACGACGCTGCCACCGTCGAGGTCGGCAGGATGTCCGGCTCGATGTCTGCGCCGGGCACATCGGCGGAGGTCGCGTTCACCCCGCCGTCATAGACCCAGCGCCAGGTCCCGTCGGCCTGCCGCGCCCAGATCGTGAAGTAGTGGCCGGTCCGACGCCCGCCGACCTCGACCCCGCCGGTGGTGAAGCCCAGGTCTCCCGACGCCGCGATCCCCGCCCAGTTCGGCCACCACACCAGAGACGGCGCAGCCGGATCGAACACGGCGGCTGCGTCGAACAGGTCGCCGACCCTCTGCGGGGCCCCGTCGACGATCATGACGGCATCGGGCGTGGCCCACGTCAGGAAGGATCGATCGACCCCCATCGTCAGGCCATCCGCCGCGAAGGCCCGCTCCGCCGCGATCACGGGGGCGGGATCGGCCGATTGGGCGCGCACCGGCGTGGCGGGCAGGCAGACGGCGGCGAACAGGACGATCAGGCGAAACATGGGGTCGTCTCCAGCCCCCTCAGTGATGCCCGGATCGGCTGCGAAATCCCGTGAAATCGACGCAATAAATGCGCCTCGACCCTGATCATTCCTGACGGCCTAGAGCTTCTCCACCGTCAGATTGCCGTTCGTGTAGACATCGATGTCCGCCGCGATCGCCATGGCGCGGCGCGCGATGGCCTCGGCGTCCAGGTCGGTGTGGTCCAGCAGGGCCCGCGCTGCCGCCAGGGCATAGTTGCCACCCGACCCCACCGCCGCCACGCCGTATTCCGGTTCCAGCACGTCGCCGACGCCCGTCACGGTGAAGATGGCGTTCCGGTCGGCCACCAGCAGCATGGCCTCCAGCCGCCGCAGGTAACGATCCGTGCGCCAGTCCTTGGCCAGATCCACGCAGGCCCGCGCCAGCTGGTCCGGATACTGCTCCAGCTTGGCCTCCAGCCGCTCGATCAGGGTGAAGGCGTCCGCCGTCGCCCCGGCGAAGCCGGCCAGAACCTTGCCTCCGGCCAAGGTGCGGACCTTGCGCGCCGCGCCCTTGACGATCGTCTGACCCATGGAGACCTGGCCGTCGCCCGCGATCACGGTTCGTCCGTCCTTTCGGACCGCCAGAATGGTCGTGCCATGCCAGCCGGGGCCGGTCGTCGTCTGTTCGCTCATGCGGCCGACATGGCGACCGAAATGGGGCGCGGCAAGCCCCGGTCCGGCAAATCCATCGGAAATACAAGGCCTCGGGATGGACACAATGTTACCATTGTAACCCGTTACATTGACAACATTACATCGTTACATCGGCCCCAAAGGGACTCGTCGTGCTCTACAGACTGATCTACGCCAGCGAGACCGTCGGCTCGGTCGGGGCCTCGACCCTGTCTGCGGCCCAGATCCTGGGCGCCGCCACGGTCAACAACCGCCGGGACAACATCACGTCTGCGGTGATGTTCCACGACGGCTGGTGCCTGCAGGGCATCGAGGGACATCGGCCCGACGTGGACCGCCTGATGCGCCGCATCCGCGAGGATCGTCGCCACGGGAGCATCCGCATCCTGTCGGACAAGCCGGTCGCCGAGCGCAGCTTCCCCGAGCCGATGGCCCTGTGCGAGGACCCCGCCGCCATGCTGCGCGCCATCGGCGTGGCGAACCTGGCCGATGTCACTGCCTATGACGCCGACCGCATCGTCGAACTGAAACAGGCGGCGTGACGCGGGCCCAGGACACCCTTAACTGAGGGGCATGGGTTTCTCTCCCGCAGACGTCGAACGCTACGCCCGCCATCTGGTCCTGTCAGAGATCGGCGGCCCGGGCCAGCAGAGGCTCGCCGCCTCCACAGTCGCCGTCATCGGCGCGGGCGGGGTCGGCGCTCCCGCCGCCCTCTATCTGGCGGCTGCCGGCGTCGGGACCCTGCGGATCATCGACCCCGACACCGTCTCCCTGTCCAACCTCCAGCGCCAGGTCCTGTTCGACACCGCCGACATCGGCCGTTCCAAGGTCGAGATCGCGCAGCAACGCCTGACCGCCCTCAACCCCGGCGTCCGCATCGAGGCCGTGACCGAGGCCCTGACGCCCGACACCGCCGCCCGCGTGATCGCCGGGGCCGAGGTGGTGCTGGACGGGACCGACGACTTCGCCGTCCGTCATGCGGTCAATGCCGCCTGCGTGGCCGCCCGCATTCCGCTCGTTTCGGGCGCGCTGGGCCGCTGGAGCGGTCAGGTCGGCGTCTTCACCGGCCGCCCCTGCTACCGCTGCCTCGTTCCCGACCTGCCCCCTGACGCCGAGACCTGCGCCCGCGTCGGCGTGGTCGGCGCCCTGGCCGGCGTGATCGGATCCATGGCGGCGCTGGAGACGATCAAGCTCATCACCGGTGCGGGCCAGCCCCTGACCGGCCGCCTGCTGCTCTACGACGGCCTGTCGGCGACGACACGCACGGTCGAGGTCACAGCGGACCCGGAGTGCAAGGTGTGCGCGGCGGCCCCGCCTGTCTCGTCAACCGCGCGGTCGGTCTGACCTCAGGACCGCGCGGGAATCGCCCCTAGCCTGCGCACCACCTCGGCCCGGTCGGCGGCGGACAGGTCCATGCGGGCGGCCTCGGTGTATTTCTCCCGGGCCTGATCGCGGCGACCTTGCGCCTCCAGTGCCCGGCCCCAGGCCAGGTGCAGCGCCCCCCACTGCGGGGCCCGGTCGGCGGCGGCGCGGTATCTGCGGATCGCCCCGGCCGCGTCGCCCCGGGCCATCAGGGCGTCGCCCCAGTATTTCTGCGGATCGGCCCAGCGGGGACCGCGCTCGACGGCCTGTTCGTAGAAGGCGATGGCCCCGGCGGGGTCGCCGCGCGCCATCAGCATCTGGCCGCGCTCGGCAAAGGCGAACGGCAGCGACGGCCCCTGCCGCCGCGCCTCGGCCGACCAGCGGTCGGCCGCCGCCCGGTCCCCGGCCAGCTCCGCGATCCGGGCCCGCTGGCGCACACAGGGGTAACAGTCCAGCGGCGTCGCCGCGATCAGGGCCTGCGCCCCCGCCAGATCGCCGGTGCGGGCGCGGGCATAGGCGAGGCGGGGCCAGACGAGGGTCTGCCGCTCTGCCCTGCCGCGCAGGTCCAGGGTCGGGGCCACCTCGGCCTCGAAGGCCTCCAGGGCCGCCAGGGTCTGCGGCCACTGGTCAAGGCTCGCCGCCGCCGCGGCCGGGAGAGCGAGCAGGGGGTCGCCCAGGTCCGGACGGCCCGGGGTCCTGAGGTTCTGCTCCTCGATCAGGCGCGACAGCGCCGAAGGCTGGTGGAGGGCGATAAAGGCCTCCACCCGCTCAAAGCGAATCCCCGGCTCGGCCCTATAACCGCTGTTCAGGGCACGGGTCCTGAGTTCCGTGACCTGCAGAAAATCCCCTTGAAGCTCGGCCATACGGGCCGCGTGACTGAAAGGATAGATTGGCCGAACGTCTCCGGCGACCTTGGCTCTGTTTCTCGGGCTGCGCAGGGACGCCACCGCGCGCTTCGAATAGCTCAAAGCCGCCTCGGAATGACCGAGGATCCGCGCATCACGGTGCGAGTTGAACAGAACAACGGGATGTTCCGGATCGATCTCCAAGGCGCCCTGCAGCAGGGGCGATGCGTCCCGCAGGGAGGTATCTCTCTGCCGTGACAAGCCAATGTAGGCCCAGAGGCGTTCGGTCTGCGACGGACTGTCCAGCAGGGCCGTGAGGATGGTCCGGCTGCGACCATAAAGCGCCCGCTGCTCCGGGCCGTCGGACAGGCCTTGGCCTGTGGTCCTGAGATACTGTGCATAGCGATAGGGCTGGGTCTGTTCATAGACCTGTTCTGCCGCCTGTTTCATCAGGGCTTCGGGCCGATCAGCCGGGCCCCGCAACCTGACCGCCTTGCCTTCGCTGGTGCGGACGACCAGTTCCAGTCCGTCCCCGGTTCGGCTCAGTCCGCCGTTGATAAAGGTCTCCTGGCCCAGCCAGCGGGTCAGGGCGGTATAGGCGCCGGTGAGCGACAGGCCGCCCGCCTCCACCTCGACGTTGATGGCCCCGCTCCAGTCGTTGCGGAAACTGGTCGCCGGGCGGAGCGATATGGTCGCCGCCTCCAGCCGGACCAGCTCGTCCTGGAACAGGGCGGCGACGGCGCGGCCGTCCAGACCGTCCTCGACCAGCTCCGGCGGCACGGTGAAGGGCTGGATCACCAGACCGGTCGTCCGGCTGGCGCTCCAGACCACGGCCCCCATTGCCACCACGAGGGCGACGACCATGGCGGCGATGGCGATGTCGCGGATGGAGCGGATGCGGTTGCGGAAGATCTCGTTGCTGGCAAGAACGAACTGTTTGCGGGCCAGGCCGATCTGTTCGTCGATCAGGACCGCCTGACGCCGCAGCAGGGCCGAGGCCTCACCGGTCGGGGCTTTGCCCGAGGCTTCCGCCTCCATGGCGATCTCGACGGGATCGGGCGTGGTCGGGGCCTTCGGCTTTTGGCGGCGAGGCCGGCCGGTCGGCTTGTTTGCGTCGGTCATGGCTATGTCCCCGCCCCCAGCCTGCGCACCACCTCGGCCCGGTCGGTGGCGGACAGGTCCAGGCGGGAGGCCTGTTCATACTTCTCCCGCGCCTGTTCCCGACGGCCCTGCGCCTCCAGCGCCCGACCCCAGGCCAGGTGCAGCGCGCCCCAGCGCGGGGCGCGGTCGGCGGCGGCGCGGTATTTGCGGATCGCCCCGGCCTCGTCACCCTGGGCCATCAGGGCGTCACCCCAGTATTTCTGCGGATCGGCCCAGCGAGGGCCGCGCTCGACGGCCTGTTCGTAGAAATCGATGGCCCCGGCGATGTCGCCGCGCGCCATCAGCATCTGGCCCCGCTCGGCAAAGGCGAACGGCAGCGACGGCCCCTGCCTCCGCGCCTCGGCCGACCAGCGGTCGGCGGCGGCCCGGTCTCCGGCCAGCTCCGCGATCCGCGCCCGCTCGCGCACACAGAGGTAACAGTCCAGCGGCGTCGCCGCGATCAGGGCCTGCGCCCCCGCCAGATCACCGGTGCGGGCGCGGGCATAGGCGAGGCGAGGCCAAACGAAGGTCGCGCGGGCCGCGCTGGCGCGCAGGGGCAGGGTCGGGGCCACCTCCGCCTCGAAGGCCTCCAGCGCCGCCAGGGCCTGCGGCCACTGGTCCAGGTTCGCCGCCGCCTCGGCCTGCGGCAGGTAGAGAGCTCGGGTGCCAAACCTCGCGGTAATAATGTCCTTATCGACCAGTCGCGACTCGTTATTCAGGCGCAGGGCTGCCGAGGGTTGGTGCAGAGCGATCAGAGTGTCGACCCGATCGCGGCGAATTGCGCGCCATGCCAGCGGGCTTTTGACTCGAGACTCATTGCGGGTCCTGACCTCGAGGGCCTGCAGCCAATCCCCTTGCAGTTCCGCCAGCAGCGCCTCGACGAACAGAGGAAAGCTGTCGCGCCTGTCAGAGTGCAACTTGACCAGGTTGTCCCGTCTGGACGCGGACGATGCGGCGCGTTGAGCGACCCGCAGGGCCGCCTCGTCCTGACCGAGGATAAGCCGGAACGACGCCGTATTGAGAAGGACCTGCGGGTGTTGCGGGTCGATCTCCAGCGCCGGCTGCAGAATGGCGAGAGCGTCTTGCGCTGATGAGCTGTCAACGCTCTGCAAGCCATTGTAGCCCCAGAGGCGTTCGACCTCCGACGGGCTGGACACAAGTGTCGTAAAGATGCGGCGAGCGCGGTCGATGCGGGCCTCCCGCTCGGGACCAGCCGGAAGAGCTTCCGCCGTGGCTGCGAGATAGGTCGCATAGCGATAGGGCTGGGTCTGTTCATAGACCCGCTCGGCCGCCTGCCTCATCAGAGCCTCGGGTTGATCGGCCGGGCCCTGCACCGTAACCGCCGTGCCGTCGCTGCTGCGGACCACCAGCTCCAGTCCGCTCGTCGTCTGTCTCATACCGCCGCTGACATAGGTCTCCTGCCCCAGCCAGCGGGTCAGGGCGGTATAGGCGTCGGTCAGCGACAGGCCGCCCGCCTCGACCTCGACGGTGATGGCCTCGGACCAGTCATTGCGGAAGCTGGCCGCCGGGCGGGCGGAGCGGGTCGCCGCTTCCAGCCGGACCAGTTCGTCCTGGAACAGGGCGGCGGCGGCGCGGCCGTCCAGTCCGTCCTCGACCAGTTCCGGCGGCACGGTGAAGGGCTGGATCACCAACCCGGTCGTCCGGCTGGCGCTCCACACCACGGCCCCCATTGCCACCACGAGGGCGACGACCATGGCGGCAATGGCGATGTCGCGCACGGAGCGGATGCGATTCCGGAACCGCTCGTTCCTCGCCAGCCCGATCTGTTCCCGGGACAATGCGATCTGTTCGTCGATCAGGACCGCCTGACGCCGAAGAAGAGTAGAGGCCTCGCCTGTCGGAGCCTTGCCCGACGCCTCGGCTTCCATGGCGATCTCGACGGGATCAGGCGTGGTGGGGGCCGCGGGTCGCGGACGCCGGGACCGTCCGGTCGGCTTGTTTGTGTCGGTCATGATCAGGTCCTCGCCCCCAGCCGCCGCACCACCTCGGCCCGGTCGGCGGCGGACAGGTCCAGGCGGGAGGCTTCGGTGTATTTCTCACGGGCCTGATCGCGGCGGCCTTGCGCCTCCAGCGCCCGGCCCCAGGCCAGGTGCAGCGCCCCCCAGCGCGGGGCACGGTCGGCTGCCGCGCGATACTTGCGGATGGCCCCGGCCGCGTCACCCTGGGCCATCAGGGCATCGCCCCAGTATTTCTGCGGATCAGCCCAGCGCGGGCCACGTTCGACGGCCTGTTCGTAGAAAGCGATGGCCCCGGCGATGTCACCGCGTCCCATCAGCATCTGGCCCCGCTCGGCGAAGGCGAAGGGCAGGGACGGCCCCTGCCGCCGCGCCTCGGCCGACCAGCGATCCGCACCGGCGCGGTCCCCGGCCAGCTCCGCGATCCGCGCCCGCTCGCGCACACAGGGGTAACAGTCCGGCGGCGTCGCCGCGATCAGGGCCTGGGCCCCGGCCAGATCGCCGGTCCGCGCACGGGCATAGGCGAGGCGGGGCCAAACGTAGGTCGCGCGGGCTGCGCTGGCGAGTGCCGGCAGGCTCGGGGCGACGTCGGCCTCAAAGGCCTCCAGCGCCGCCACGGCCTGAGGCCACTGCTCCAGACTCGCCGCCGCCTCTGCCCGCGGCAAGAAGGGGGGTAGGCGGGTTACGCGGTAGTAGTAGTCGGTGCCTTCCTCAAGATTCAATCTGGCGTTCAAATCCAACGCTTCAGAAGATCGACCCAAGGCGATCAGAGTGCCGAGGCGCCTGCGGGCGTTGTCGCCCCAAAACTGATCCTGGATCTCTGACATCCCTTCCGTTCTCAGATCGAGAGCCTGCGTCCAGTCTCCCTGAAGTTCCGCAAGCCTGGCCTGCACCATGATCGGAACGGATATCTGCCGGTTCGCGCTGATCTTGACCCGATTTCGATGATTTGAGAGCGACCTTGCGGTACGCTGAGCGGCGAGAAAGGCCGCCTCGTCGCGGCCGAGGCGGTCGCCATTTGCCGTGAGGTTGAACAGCAGCATGGGGTGTTCCGGGTCGATCTCCAGTCCACCTTGCAGGATGGCGATTGCCTCTCGCGCGGACCCATCGCTAACGAAGACCAGGCCATTGAAGCCCCAGAGGCGTTCGGTCTCGGACGGGCTGGACGACAGGGTTGTCAGGATGGCCCGGCTACGATCATTAAGGGCCTGCCGCTCGGGGCCGGCGGGAAGCGTTAGCGCTTTGGTGTTGAGGTAGATCGCATAGCGATAGGGCTGGGTCCGTTCATAGAACCGTTCAGCCGCCTGCCGCATGAGGTCGGAGGGACGATCGACCGGACCCTGCAATGTGACCGCCGTGCCGTCGCTGCTGCGGATCACCAGTTCCAGCCCGGACGTCGTTCGGCTCAAGCCACCATTGATATAGGTTTCGTTGCCCAGCCAGCGGACCAGAGCGCGGTAGGTGTCGGTCAGGGACAGTCCGCCAGCCTCGACCTCGACGGTGATACCCTCGGACCAGTCGTTGCGGAAACTGGCCGGCGGCCGGGCTGAGTCGGTCGTCACATCCAACCGGACCAGTTCATCCTGGAACAGGGCGGCGACGGCGCGGCCGTCCAGCCCGTCCTCGACCAGCTCCGGCGGGACTGTGAAGGGCTGGATGACCAGCCCGCTCGCCCGACTGGCGCTCCAGACCACTGCCCCCGCCGCCACCACGAGAGCAACGACCATGGCGGCGATGGCGATGTCGCGCACGGAGCGGATGCGATTCCGGAACCGCTCGTTCCTCGCCAGCCCGATCTGTTCATCGATCAGGATCGCCTGACGCCTCAACAGCGCCGCGGCTTCACCGGTCGGGGCTTTGCCCGAGGCCTCGATCTCCATGGCGATCTCGACCGGATCGGGGGTCGTGGGCGGATTGGGTTTGGACCGCCTGCGCGCCGGTTTGTCCTGGATCGTCATCAAGCTCCCCTCGAGAGGAAGCTTAGCCGCTGGAAATCCACGGTCAAACGGCGGTCCGGCTGTTGCGGGCCATCCCACTGACCTTTTGACCATCGATTTGCGCGACGATGGAGCGGATGAAACCTCCCGTCGATCTCCATCGTCTCCAGGCTCGGGGGTCCGCCCCTACTCCGGCTTCGCGCGCTTCTTGCGGAAGCTGGGGTTCAGGACCTGTTTGCGCAGGCGGATCGACTTGGGCGTGACCTCGACCAGTTCGTCTTCCTCGATGTAGGCGATGGCCTGTTCCAGGCTCATGACGCGCGGCGGGGTCAGGCGCACGGCCTCGTCCTTGCCCGACGCGCGGACGTTGGTCAGCTGCTTGCCCTTGATCGGGTTGACGTCCAGGTCGTCCCAGCGGCTGTTCTCGCCGATGATCATGCCCTGATAGGTCTTCTCGCCGGCGCCGACGAACATGACGCCGCGATCTTCCAGGTTCCACAGGGCGAACGCCGCCGTTTCACCGTCGGAGTTCGACACCAGCACGCCCTTCAGACGGCCCTCGATCGCGCCCTTGTAAGGCTCATAGTGGCTGAACACCCGGTTCAGCACGCCCGAGCCGCGCGTGTCGGTCAGGAACTCGCCCTGATAGCCGATCAGCGACCGCGACGGGCACGACAGCTGGATGCGGGTCTTGCCGGCGCCCGACGGACCCATGTCCTTCAGCTCGCCCTTGCGCGCCGACAGCTTCTCGATGACCACGCCGGTGAACTCATCGTCGACGTCGATCATGACGTCCTCGATGGGCTCCAGCCGCTCGCCGTTCTCGCCTTCCTGATAGACCACGCGCGGACGGCTGATGGAGACCTCGAAGCCTTCGCGGCGCATGTTCTCGATCAGCACGCCCAGCTGCAGTTCGCCCCGGCCCGCGACCTCATAGGCGTCGCCGCCTTCGGTGGTCGTCACGCGGATGGCGACGTTGGCCTCGGCCTCCTTCAGCAGGCGGTCGCGGATGACCCGCGACTGGACCTTGTCGCCTTCGCGACCGGCCAGCGGGCTGTCGTTGACCGATACGGTCATGCTGATGGTCGGCGGATCGATCGGCTGGGCCGGCAGGGCCTCGGTGACGTCCAGCGCGCACAGGGTGTCGGCCACGGTCGCCTTGGACATGCCCGCGATGGCGACGATGTCGCCGGCTTCCGAGCCCTCGTCCAGCGGCTGGCGCTTCAGGCCGCGGAAGGCGAGCACCTTGGTGATCCGGCCGCGCTCGATTTCCTTGCCGTTGCGGTCCAGCGCCTTGATGGCCATGCCGGGCACGGCCTTCCCGCTCTCGATACGGCCGGTCAGGATGCGGCCCAGGAACGGATCGCTCTCGATCAGCACGTTCAGGATCTGGAACGGCTTGTCGCGGTTGTCCTGCACCTTGGGCGGCGGCACGTGGCGCACGATCAGGTCGAACAGGGGCGCCAGATTGTCGTTGGGCTGGTTCAGATCCAGCGTCGCCCAGCCGTTGCGGCCCGAGGCGTAGATGTGCGGGAAGTCCAGCTGCTCGTCCGTCGCGCCGATGGCGGCGAACAGGTCGAAGGTCTCGTTGTGCACCCGGTCGGGATCGGCGTGGGCCCGGTCGACCTTGTTGATGCACAGGATGGGACGCAGGCCCATTTTCAGGGCCTTGGTCAGGACGAACTTGGTCTGGGGCATCACGCCCTCTTCGGCATCCACCAGGATGACGCAGCCGTCCACCATGCCCAGGATCCGCTCCACCTCGCCGCCGAAGTCGGCGTGGCCGGGGGTGTCGATGATGTTGATGCGCGTCTCGCCCGCCTCGCCGTTCCAGAGCACCGAGGTGCACTTGGCCAGGATGGTGATGCCGCGCTCCTTCTCCTGGTCATTGGAGTCCATGGCGCGCTCGGTCGTCGCCTCATTGGCTCGGAAGACGCCGGACTGGGCCAGCAGCTGGTCCACCAGCGTGGTCTTGCCGTGGTCGACGTGGGCGATGATGGCGACGTTGCGTAGGTTCATGGTCGTTCAATGCGAAATGGCGGCCGACAGGTGCGGGGGCCGCTCGTTAGGGCGTCATGCGGGGAGCGCGCGCCTCCTACACCGCGACCGCCCGAAAGACCATAGGGGCCGGGTTTGACAGCGTGACAGTCCGGGCGCAGCCTCGCGCCTCAACCTTCAGGAGGCGGGTCGATGAAACGTATTCTGATCGCGGGGGCTCTGTCCCTCGCCTGCGTGGCCGGTGCAGCCGGTGCCCAGCAGGAGCCGTCCCCCTCCGCCGCCGAGATCATCGCCGCGCGTCAGGCCGCGTTCGCCATGTCGGCGGCGACCTTCGGCGCGATCAAGGCGGGCCTGGATGCCGGGGCCCCCACCCAGCAGCTGGCCTTCCCGTCGGGCGGTCTTGCCCGCTGGGCCGCGGCCATGCCCGCCATGTTCCCCGCCGGCACCGGCCCGGACACCGTCCCCTCGACCAAGGCCAAGGCCGAGATCTGGTCGGACCGCGCGGGCTTTGAGGCCAGGGCCGCCGAATACCAGGCCGCCACTGCCCGTCTGCGCGACGCCATCGCCGCCGGCGACAGCGCCGCCGCCAGCGAAGCCTGGACCGCCGCCCGCGCCACCTGCGGTTCCTGCCACGACGCCTACCGGTCGTAGGGGATCAGCGCGCCGCGTCCAGCACGCGCCGGACCCGTCTCAGCCGCGCCACCGTGTCGGGCAGGGACCCGTCGTCGAGCTGATCTGCGATGCCTGCCATCCCGGCTTCCATCGCAGCGATCGCCTCATCCCGGAAGCGCCGCCCGTCTTCGGTCAGGACAACCCGCTTGGCCCGGCCGTCGGTCGCGTCGGCGCGCACGGCGATGAAGCCCCGGCCCTCCAGCACCTTGAGCGAATGGGTCATGGTCGGCTTGGTCACCTGCATGGCCGAGGCCAGCTGCGCCGGTGTCCGGTCGTCGCCCAGCCGCACCATGTGGTTCAGGATGGCGAAGTGGGCGATGTGCACCCCGTCCGGCAACACCTTAAGGAACAGGGCCGAGGACAGCTGATGCAGGATGCCGATCTCGTTGAAGAAGGCGAACAGGCCATTCTCGTCGCTCGCCGTCATCGCCGTCTCCTTGCCCGTCAGGTCACCAGCTTGGCCGTCAGCGGCCAGCGCGGGCTGGGCGCTACCGTCGGACCATAGCCGACCCGCGCCAGCATCTGCACGACCCCGCCGTCCGGGGCCAGCCGCGCATGAACGCGGTCATACAGCGGCTTCATCTCGGGATACTCCTGTAGCGCCTGGCTCAGCGGCTGCATCGACAGGCCCTCGCGCGTCGTCGCAAGGTTCAGACGCACCCAGTCCCGCCCGGCGGAGATCTGCGTCGTCCGCCGGTTGTCGGCCGTGACCATCCACAGATGCCCCATCGCCGTGTCGGCATTGGCATAGACCGCCGCCAGCCCCTGCTTGAACACCTCGCTGTTCGGGTCCGCCAGCGCCTGCCGGTTCATCATCCCCGTCACGCCCAGCGTGTCGAACAGCGGCCCGGTGAAGTCGATCCCGTCGGGATTTCGCTCCACCTCGCCCCGCCCGATGCGGAACAGGTCGACGCTCTCCTGCCAGGTGCGGGGCGTCTCGATCTCGATGGTCAGGGCGCGGTGCGTGACGGCCCGCAGATCGCGGATCGACCGCGGCTCCACCGACCCGGCCACGACATGGCCCTGCCTCGCCGCCGCAATCACCGAAGCCAGCCGCGCCGGTTCGACCGCACGCGCCGTGTCATAGGGTTCCTTGTTCGATCGCCGCTCGAGGACGTGGGCGAACAATGGATCGGGCTGCGCCGATCCCGGCTGTCCGAACCTGGCGACTGCAACCCGGTCCGTCGTCAGCCTTGCCGGGTCCTCGCCGTCCGGGAACAGCTCCAGCGTCACGCCCACGCCCCGCTCCGCCGCCGCCAGCGTCATCAGCTCCAGAAAGCAGCCAAGGCCAAGGGTGATCTGGCGGTTGAAGGGGTCGGTCTGGGGCAGCATCCGCTTGGTGTCGACCCGCAGGGTCACCTCACCCGGCGTCCGCACGTCGGCGATCCACGGCTGACGATTGTGCGGATTGGGAGCCAGGATCGCATAGCTCAGCGCATGCAGTCGCACGTCGGCATATCCGTCCTCCGCTGCCGTCTTCCAGGGCTGCAGCGCCCGCTCGGGCGTCCGTGTGGTCAGCCAGGCCGTAGCCCCGCCGCCCGCCGCCAGGACCACGCCGCCGCCCGCCAGGGCCAGGAACTGTCGCCGCTTCATCGCCGCTCTCCGCTCGCAGATAATTCGATGTCAAACAAGTATCGTTCGACATCTAACTTGTCAATCGCAGCAATACGGATGTCCGTCACTCTCAATGCGCGAAGCGGAGCGGGAGCGGGAGTACTCCCTACTCCTTACTCCCTACTCCCTACTCCCTAAGCCCTATTCCCCGGGCCCTAGACCTTCGCCGACCGTCCCCGGACCCAGGCATAGAGCGCGAACGCCAGCACCGCGAACACCGCGATGCCCGACATCATGGCCGGCCAGGTCGAGCCCTCGGGCAGCATGGCGAAGGGTGCGTCGTTTCCGGTGGAAACGATCACCCCGGCCGTCATGACCAGGAACAGGCTCTCGCCCACGATCAGGCCCGACGCCAGCAGCACGCCCATGCGGCGACCCACGTCGGCGAACCGGGTGGTCTTGATCGCCTTGTCATAGATCCAGCCGCACACGGCCCCGATCACCAGCAGGGTGGTCACGGCGGCGGGCAGGTAGAAGCCGATGCCGACGGCCAGCGGCGGCAGCTTCATCCGACCCTTGGTCGCGGCGTTCAGCCCGGCGTCCAGAACGATGATGACCGCCCCGATGCAGGCCCCCAGCCCGATCAGGTCCCAGCGCAGGTCGCCGCCGATCACCCCGCGCGCCAGCGCCGAGATCAGCGTGGCCTGGGGCGCCGCCAGCGGCTCATCGGCGATACCGACCGGGCCACCCTCGAAGCCGAAGGCCTGGTTCAACAGGTTGAGGATCAGCGGAATGACGATGGCGCCGGCGATGACGCCGACGATCAGGGCCGCCTGCTGGCGCCACGGCGTGGCCTGCACCAGTTGGCCGGTCTTGAGGTCCTGCAGGTTGTCATTGGCGATGACGGCCACGGCGAAGACGATCGCCGTCACGATCAGGGCAAAGGCCACCACCGAAGGATCGGCGGGCAGGCCGGCGAGGGACAGCACGCCCAGCATCAACACCGAGGCGATGACGATGGCCAGGATGCCGACGCCCGACACCGGGCTGTTCGACGAGCCGATCAGCCCGGCCATGTATCCGCAGATGGCGGCCACGGCGAAGCCGATCAGGACCACATAGACCAGCCCCCCGGCCACCAGCAGCGCGGTCGAACCGGCCAGCGTCGGGTTGCTTTGCGCGAACCAGGCCAGGATGAAGCCGATGCCGATCAGACAGGCGACCGACAGCCCGGCGACGATATTGATCGGGATGTCCTGCTCGGTCCGGTCCAGCACCGCGCCGTCCTGACGGCGACGGTTGGCGGCCAGGGCCGAAGACAGGCCGCTGACCAGCGGTCCGGCCAGCTTGATCAGGGTCCAGATGGCGGCCACGCCGATCACGCCGGCCCCCATCAGCCGGACCTCGCGCCGCCAGACGGTGCTGGCCAGTTCCTCGGCCGCGACCCCGGGCTCCAGGGTGGTGGCGATGGAGGGAATGCCGTTGGCGGTCAGCCAGGCGATGGTCTCGGGACTGGTCAGGATTGGCACGGCGATCGCCCAGGCCAGGATCAGACCGAACAGCTGGGCCAGGCCGACACTGAGGCCGATCAGGTGGCCGGCGCCCAGCAGGGCGAACTGCATGCTGAAACCGATGCCGGTCGCACCCCCGCCCAGCGACGCCGGCAGCTTAATGAACCTGGTCGCTTCGGCTGCGAAGACCCGGCCCGCCACCAGCAGGGCATAGCCTGCCGACACGACGGCTCCGGTGATCACGACCCACAGGCCCGAGGCGTTCTCGCGCACCGCGCTCTCGGTCTGTTCAGCCCCGCGCGATCCGACGGTCAGCACCTCGGCGGCGGCGACGCCCTCCGGGTAGGGCAGGCCCCCGTTGACCACCAGCGCCCGGCGCAGCGGGATGGAGAAGGTCACGCCCAGGATGCCGCCGAACACGCAGATCAGCACCGATTCCCAGAACGGAAACTCCAGCCACCACCCGACCATCACCAGGCCGGGCAGGACGAAGATGATCGAGCTCATGGCCCCGCCGACCGAGGCCACGGTCTGGACGGTCATGTTCTCCCAGATGGTCGAGGTCTTGAACATCCGCAGGATGGCCATGGAGATGACCGCCGCCGGAATGGCCGAGGCGAAGGTCAGCCCGACCTTCAGTCCCAGATAGGTGTTCGCCGCCGTGAAGATCACGGCCAGGATGCAGCCCAGTACGAGGGCGCGAAGGGTGAACTCGATGCGCTTGCCCTTCGGCGCGGCGGCGGCGGTCGTATCGGTCATGGGGATCCTGCTGATCGTTCGCCGCGACCTAAGCCGGAAACAGACCCGGCGGCAACGGCCAGCGTGGATCAGGTGCCCGGACAGTCGGGCGGTCGCGCCACCGGTCCGATCCTCTGGTCGAGGCGGATCAGGCTGTAGGTCCGCGTTGCGCCGGGCCCCGCATCGACCGTCGCGGTCGCGATCTGTTCGACCTGACGCCACCCCTGTCGAAAGCGCGCGACATCGGAACATTCGGTCACGGCCAGAACGGGGCCAACGTTTGCGCCCGTCAGCGGCCGCGCCATCTGGAAGTAATCCCGTGGCACTCCGGGCCAGGGCGCAGGCCAGGCCCGCACCAAAAGCCCCTGCCCCCTGAGTCCATGGGTCAGCTGGGCGACATCGCCCCGGCGCTCCGCCACGATCATGGAAACGCCGGTCGCCCCGGCTGCCCGCGAGACGGCACCCGACAGAGCGCTCCAGCCCATCACGGACCCATAGGGCTGGCCCGGCAGGGACAACCGGTCGGGGCGCGCATCAAGGATCAGCAGACCGCCCTGAACAACGGCGCCGAAGGCCAGTCCACCCGCCAGCCAGCGGCGGCCGGCGCGACCCGCGAGCATCAGCGGAGCCAGCACGAAAGCCGCGATGAGGCCCGGCGCAGCCCAGTTCCCGTTCGCTCCGTTCACGACGGCCACGACCGTCACGGCGATGAACAAGGGCGCGCTGAACGCCAGCAGCACGCGCTGATCCGCCGTCAGTCTGCGGGCCTTGAAGGCCGCCGCGATCAGGGCGCCGAAGACGACGGGTCCCGCCAGGCCGAACTGGGCCGCGACAAACTCCAGCCCCTGCGAGAGGGCCTGATCCAGGGCGAAGGCCTCTGCCCCATCCGCGAGGTTCTCGCCCGTGTGGCGCAGGGTGACGAGATCGTGGTCGAGGTTCCACAGCAGGTTAGGAAGGAGCAAGGCGAGCCCGCCTGCGATCGCCAGCCAGACGGCGGGACGCTGCAGTGTCTATCGGGACGGCCTGTCGATCAGGGCGGCGATGACGAGGCCGCCAAGGAAATAGGCCATGGCGTACTTGGACAGCAATCCGGCACCGATCCCGGCCGCAAGCACCACCAACCAGCGGTCAGAAGCCCCCGCCCTGAGCTTCAGAAAAGCCAGCAGCGCCAGCGACCAGAACAAAAGCAGCGGCGGGTCCGTCGACAGGATCCGGGCCGAGAACGCGGCTCCGGGCGCGAGCAGGGCGCACAGCCCGGCCCACAGTCCGACCTTGCGCCCGCCCAGCATCGTTCCTATGGCCGCGACGATCACGGGAATGGCCGCCCAGATCAGGACCGACGGCGTCCGAACGCAGGCCGGTCCGCTGCCGCAGATCGGCTGGACCGCCGCGATCAGCCAGGCGACCAGCGGCGGCTTGGAGAAGTAGCCCCAGGCCAGGCTCTGGGCCCACACCCAGTACTGGGCCTCGTCGGCGTAGAGGTCGGTGACCGACAGCTGAAGCCCGATCAGCCGGATCAGGGTCAGGACGGCGACCGCCCCAACCAGTCCGGCAGGGATCAGGCCATCGCGGGTATCGGGCCCGACCGCACCCGGCGGCGGCGGCGCGCCCGTCGCGCTGCGACGGGACAATGGAGCATGAGGCGATGCAGCAGGCAGAGAACCAGCGCGGTGATGGCCCATGACAGGACGATGTCCGAAAGAAAATGACCGCCGAACAGAAGGCGGTTGAACGACAGGGCGGCGGCGTAGGCGAAGGCGGCGGGGATCAGGACAGGGCGCCAGGCCTGCGGGGTCATCAACACGGCGACCGCCGCGATCCAGGCGGCGGAAGACGCCTCTCCGGACACGAAGGAACAGTTCGAGGCGCACTGGTCCGTCATCGTCCAGGCGGAGGTGAACTGGGCCTCGCCGCCGAACGCCTCGATCTGGATCGGCCTCGCCCGGCCCCACAGCGACTTGAACAGACCGTTGACCACCAGACCCGACGCCAGCGCCAGGCCCGAGATCAGGAACAGCGCCTTCCGCGCCTCACGCCAGCCGGTCCACCAGCCGCGAATCGCGACCACGACCAGTCCCAGCAGCATCAGCCCCATGACCCAGGTCGAGGACTTGCGAAGGGCAATCAGCAGCGGGTCCATCGTGGCCACGAAGCCGAGCGCGGGATCGTGGAACAGGGCGCTCATCGCCAGATCGACGCCAGGCAACAGGACGAAGTACGCCGACAGGACAGCGGTCACGGCCGCTGCGGCAGCGATCGGCGAGGAGCCGTCAACGCCGGCCGCCAGCGACAGTCTGATCTTCAGAAGCGCCCTGCGAAGGCCCCGCGCGACGCGGCCCCACCTGTCGCCTGTGCGTATCCCGTCGAGAGTCTGCACATGCGTCATCGATCCCCCCAAATCGACCGTCGTCTCGGGGCTGCGGATGCCTGAATCTTGCGGCACCGGCGCCACGGAAACATGGGTATCTGGCGTCGCTTCTACGGCGGTTCGATTGCGGTTCGTCCTCGATCGGACGAAGCGCCGCTGTCTGTCGTTCGGCGCGCTCCGGCGTCGGTAGCGTCTTTCGCGGATCATCGGTCTGGTCGTCCCGCTGGCTGGACCTTTCGGTGGGGGACGAACTGATTAAAGGCGCTCTGCAGCGCCGGCAACCCGAATGCATGAACGGGCGTGCGGGCTGCATGAACGGCGCGCCATCGCAGTTCCGGCTCGGCGATCCGTGCATGAAAGGCGCGGGTGCCGGCGACCCTGGTCAGCCGCACCCGCGAGACAGGGCCGCGGCCCACGGAGACCGATCGGGTTCAGAAGCGGTAGCGGGCCCCGAGGACAAGTTCGAACGTCTGGTAATCGGCTGTGATGCTGCGCGTGGAGCTCGCAAGGGTCCGGCTGCCGGCGTCGAAGTAGCGAAGTTCGGCGCTCAACCCGATCCGGTCGGTCGCGGCGTAGCTGGCGCCGGCCATCGCCTGATAGGCGACCCCTCCGGTATCGTTGTACTGTCCCGGCGCGACCCCGCCGGTGATGTCGAAATCGATCTCGGTCACATAGCCCACGCCGAGGCCGACGTAGGGCGTGAAGGCTCCCAGCCTGTCGAAGTCGTAGTGGGCATTGAGCATCACCGTCGTGGAGGCGAAGTCGCCACGGGCCCCACCGGCGAAGGCACCGGCATCGCCCGAGCGGTAGGCGAACTCGATCTCCGGACGGAACCACAGATCTGCGCCGTCATAGCCCAGCGCGCCGCCGACGACCGGACCGGTCCCGAAGGTCGCCTTGCCGGCGACGGCACCCTTGACGGTGGTGTCTCTCAGCATCGAGGCACCGCCGAAGGCTTCGATGTAAACGCCCCCAAGGTCCTGCGCGCGCGCGTCCGTGCCGGCCAGCCCGGCGATCACCACCGCGGCCGCGATGCTCAGATGTCGTGAATTCATGTCTCATGCCTCATCAGATGCGCCGTCCCGGAGGTGAGACGGCCGCTGTACGGCCGAGACGGATGGGAGGTGCCGAGGCAGCGGGCCAGGGCGAATGCACCAACGGAGCCGGTCCCTGCACGAACCGCAGGCGGTGGACACGGTCGGCCGGGATCACGGCACCAAGCGGTCCGGCGATCGCACGGACGGTCAGGCCCGGACCCGCGAGGCCTTCCCTTCGATGACAGCAGCCACTTCCGCGCGGCGGCTTCGCGCCACGGGCACAACCAGCCCGTTGAGGAGCCTGACCTGCATCCGGCCGCCCTCGCGCGACACGCCGGCGGCGAAGGCCGGATCGATCCAGTGGGACCGGTGAACCTGCAGACCGGTGTCCGGACCGAGCTCCGCCAGCGCGTCCCCGAACCCCTTGAGAATGAGGGCGTCGCCAGCCGTCGTATAGACCCGCAGGTAATGCAGCTCCGCACTGAGCGCGATGAGCTGGCCGCGTCGCCCGACGGGCACACGTCTCATGAACTCCGGTGGGGTCGGGCCTGCCGGGGCTCCGGCCACCGGCGGTGAGGGAGCGTCGTCATGCAGCCTCAGGACGCGCACAGCGTTCAGCCCGAGCCAGACCAGCGTCACCGGTGGGGCAAGCGCGCCCCATTCGTCGAGCACCTTGGCGAGGAGCCAACCGGTGCCCTCGACCGGGTCATCCGGCACCCCGAACAGAAGGTCGAGCCCCAGCGCCACCGGTGCGAACAGCGCCGAGGCCGCCAGGCCCGCCGCCGCGACCGAGACCCAGACGTTCCCGAACACCCGGGAATGGCGCGACAGGAACAGCTGACAGGCCTGCGCCAGCGCGAGGGGCCCGAGAATGTGCAGGACCCAGAACGCGGTCTTCCCGGCCGGGCCCAGACCCCGCGACGGGGCGGGATCCAGCAAGACGAAAAGCGCGACCAGTCCCAGGCCTGCGGTCAGCAGGAAGCCCGTCCAGCTGCGGCGCGGATCGAGACGTTCAGGCCAGCGCATGGCACCGACCCCTGTCGTGCACCGGAAAACGCACCGCGCCTCGAGTTCTCACAAGAAATTCCGCATTCGTGTCAGGCGCTGCTTCCGCCTCGCCGTCCTCTGTTACGGATTGACGGGACCCTCGGATGCATGGCCTGAGCCGTTGGCAACGACGGCCGCCGCTATCATCGGATCGTCGACAAATCGAGTCTGCCCCGAGGCCCCCATGCCCGAACTTCCCGAGGTCGAGACGGTCCGGCGCGGCCTGGAGCCGGTGCTTGCGGGCGCGCGCCTGACCCGCGTGCGCCAGAACCGGCCCGATCTGCGCTTTCCCTTCCCCGACCGCTTCCCTGACCGGCTGGAGGGCGCGACCGTGCTGGCCGTCCAGCGCCGCGCCAAATATCTGCTGGTCCCCCTCTCGACCGGAGAGACCTGGGTCACCCATCTGGGAATGACCGGACGCTTCACCCTGGATGGCGATGAGCTGGGCGAGTTCGAGACCGCCGCCCCCAGCGTCGGCAAGCACGAGCACATGAGCCTGTCCGCCGTCACAGACGGCCGCTTGACCCGCATCGGCTTCGCCGACGCCCGCCGGTTCGGCTTCATGGGCCTGATCGCCTCGGACGCCGTGGAGGCCCACCCCTGGTTCGCCGCCATCGGGCCCGAGCCTCTGGGCAACGCCTTCTCCGCCGCCCACCTGGTCGAGGCGTTGCGGGGAAAGGCCCAGAACATCAAGGTCTCCCTGCTGGACCAGAGGAACGTCGCGGGCCTGGGCAACATCTATGTCTGCGAGGCCCTGTGGCGCGCCGGGATTTCACCCACCCTGCCCGCCGGTCGCGTGTCCCGCCCCCGGCTGGAGGCCCTGACCGTCGCCATCCGGGACGTCCTGACCGAGGCCATCGCGGCCGGAGGCTCGACCCTGCGCGACTTCGCCAATGCCGACGGGGGCCAGGGCTATTTCCAGCACGCCTTCGACGTCTATGGCCGCGAAGCCCAGGATTGCCGCCGCGACCCCGCCCACCCCGTCATCCGCCGCATCGTCCAGGGTGGGCGTTCGACCTTCTACTGCCCGGCGTGCCAGAGGCGGTGAGGCACCGTTGACTGCGATACGCCAACGGCGTATTGTATGTCCGTGGATTTCGTCCGAACCCGCACCTACGAGAAGGCGCTGAAACGGCTGCGGAAACTCGGTGCGACCGACGCCGATTTCGAGGCGGTCGAAATGGCGATCGCAGAAAATCCCCGGGCCGGAGATGTCATCAAGGGCTCGGGCGGCTTGCGCAAGCTACGCTTTTCCTTCGGTCAGGGCGGGAAAAGCGGTGGAGGGCGCAGCGTTTTCTACGTCCTGATCGCAGAGGACACGACCTACCTGCTCACGGCCTACGCCAAGGTGGACCAGAGCGATCTCGACCCAAGCGAACTCAGGCTTCTCAAGACCCTAATCAAGGAACTGATGCCATGACCAAGCGAACCGATCTGGGACTGGAGATTGAGGCGGGCCTGCGCGAAGCCCTGGCCCACCGGCGCGGCGAGATCGCCCTGCCAGTTCGTCGGGTCGAGCCGATGTCGGCCGAGCGCATCAAGGCCATCCGCAAGTCGGTGGCCGCCAGCCCGCGCGAGTTCGAACGGCGTTTCGGCATCCCCGCCCGTACAGTCGAAGGCTGGGAGCAGGACCGTCGCCGCCCTGATCCCGCCGCGCGTGCCTTGCTGACGGTGATCGAAAAGGACCCCGAAGCCGTGTGCCGCGCGCTCGACGTGGCGTGACTCGGCCGGGCGCCCTGCGGTTGGGACGTTGCAGTCCGAGCGAGCACTTCTGAGGCCTTTCGCAGCCCTCGGCCCGCCCCTCCGCGCCCACCTTGCGCTGAAGACGGAAGCGCGCATCCGCCCTCCGACAGAGGTCTGTGCGCGGGTTTCCGAGCACAGAAGGGCCCTAGCTTGCCTCCCCCAACACCCCATCCGGCACCGCCCTCTGCAGCGCCTTCGCCTCATCCCACGGGGCGCGCATCCAGACGTCGCGTTCCTCCTCGGTGGTCAGGATCACGGGCATGGCCTTGGGGTGGACCGACTTCACCGGCTCCGACGGCTCGGTCGTCAGGAAGGCGAACAGGTCGGCGGTCTCCAGCCCCGTCCTGATCTTGCGCACCCCTGTCCACCTGCGCAGGTGGATGCCGGCGAAGACGGCCAGGGCGGGCGTTCGACCTTCTACTGCCCGGCGTGCCAGAGGCGGTGAGGGGAGTAAGTGGGCGCGCAAAAAGCATAATGTCGAGCGGCCATCGGTGGGCTCGCGACAGGTCGCACGAAACGGCTCAGCTTCACCGCGTTGTGACCAAATCGTCAGGTTAATGCGGGAAGAAAACCTGTAGGCTCAAAGAACACGGTTCGGGGGGTTCGGGATGTGCATCATTTGTGGGCGCGGCTCTGCGTCCGGTGTCAGTGGCTTTGGGTGGGCAAGCTTGTCAGGCGCCAGCCCAGAGGGTTTTGGCAGCCATCCCGGCCTCAGTCCCGCGTTGGCCTCATTGGTCGGACAGGGCCCGCAGCTAAACGTCGCCCCGATTTCCTTCGACATCCTCAACAGCGCAAACGCCACCACGGCAGAAATGACGCTGCTGACGAGCATCCTGTCGGCGGCCTGGAACACCTGGGCAGCCGTTTTGGGAACAGAACTCGCGCCCAATATCAGATTGGAAGTCATAGACCAGACCATATCTGGTAGAGCACAAGGCGGTGAGGCGTCTTCCGTGAACGTGTTCACAACATCGGATGGCCTCAGCATTGGACAGGGTGCGTTCAACTTCGATCTTCAGATCGGATCGAATGCCAATGGAACCACCAATGACTTCCGGTTTCAGGTTGATATTGACTACCTTCGGGACGTTCTATTCTTCGACACGACGCTGAACACGGCGAATGACATCCCGACGAACCGGGCCGACGCGTTCAGCATATTTCTCCACGAAATGGGCCACGCATTGGGCTACAACGGCTTTGGAGGCGCCGCGACGGGCATCTTCCGATCCGTGTATGACTATAGATCCGACTATTCTGCCGGGACATTCTCCGGGCCGAATGTCCAGGCGACACTCGGTGGCCCGCTTGTTCTTACGACAGGCAACACCAACCACTACGGTAACAGGACGGGTCCCGGTTCTGACTTGGTAACGGGCTTTCTGATGAACGGCGTGTCGTGGATAAACGGTGCCCGTTACTCGATTCAAGGCATCGATATTGCTGTCCTTGAAGACATCGGACTGCCGACGATCCGGGATGCGATCTACGACCAGACCTGGATGACCACGATCAATGGCGGCGCGGGTATCGACACCTTCCAGGCGAACTATTCAGCACGAACGGCAGACACCGTCATCACACTGAACACGACCAGCTTCACGGCTCCCAGCACGCTTCCCGCCAATCAGCCGCAGACCATTACCGTTCTCAATATTGAGCGGCTTAATCTGACACTGGGGTCGGGCAACGATACGCTGGCTGGGGGTGACCACAATGACATCCTGCGCGGTGGGGCTGGCAATGACGTTCTGCGCGGCAATGCAGGAGCAGACACCCTCGAAGGCAATGCCGACAACGATACGCTCTACGGTGGCGGTGGCGGTGATACGATCTTTGGTGGGACGGGCAGTGACCTGATCTTCGGTGAAGCCGGCGACGACGGGCTGATCCAGGGAAATCAGGGAGCAGACACCGTCGTAGGCGGTGACGGCGACGACTGGGTCTACGGAGGTCAGGATAACGATCGCGTCTCCGGAGACGCCGGCAACGATTTCGTCCAGGGCAACATGGGCAATGACGAGGTTTTCGGGGGCATTGGTGACGACACTCTGCGCGGCGGGCAGGCGAACGACTCCGTCTTCGGAGAAGATGGAAACGACCTGCTTTTCGGGGACCTCGGCAGCGACATCGTCGACGGCGGTTCCGGCGACGACACCCTGTGGGGCGGCAACGAGAGCGACACGCTGAACGGTGGCGACGGCGCCGACACGATCAACGGTGGTGCCGGAAACGACGTCATGACAGGGGGAGCCGGTGTTGATCGCTTCGTGATCGCAGCGGCCGACATCGGTCTGACGGCCGGCACGATGGACCAGATCCTCGATCTGACCGCCGGCGAGCTGATCGACGTGCTCGACGCCACAACCCTCGTCTACGGCGAGAGCGCTGTGGTTGCCGCCGACTTCGCCGCCGCGCTCGCTCAGGCCAATGCCCACTTCGCGGCCAACACGACCAACGTCTACGTGGTGACTGTCGGCAGCAATGCCTGGGTCTTCCTCGACACGGATGGAACGGGCACGGGCGCGGGGGACGCTGATGGAGCCTTCCTGATCATGGGACGCACCGACGCCGACCTGAGCTCTGCGGTCTTCGTCTAGGTCGCTCACCAGAGCATGAACGAAGGGTCGGGGCACCGGCCACGACACTGATCATCGGCGACCAGAGGCAACCTTCCAGGGATGCATCAGGCCTCCGACCGCGTCTCGACCACGGCCAACACCCCATCCGGCACCGCCCGCTGCAGCGCCTTCGCCTCGTCCCAGGGCGCGCGCATCCAGACGTCGCGTTCCTCCTCGGTGGTCAGGATCACGGGCATGGCCTTGGTGTGGACCGACTTCACCGGCTCCGACGGCTCGGTCGTCAGGAAGGCGAACAGGTCGGCGGTCTCGACGCCCGTCTTGATCTTTCGCACCCCTGTCCACCCCCTCAGGTGGATGCCGGCGAAGACGGCCAGGGGGTCCTCGCCCGGCAGGGTGAACCAGACCGGCCGGTAGCGGCCCTCGGCATCGCGGCCCGGCTCGCTGAAGGCCGTGAACGGGACCAGGCAGCGATGTTCGGGCGTCAACCACGGTTTCCAGTGCGCCGAGCTGGTGTTGCGCACGTTCGTCGTCCCCGCATCGGGCTCCATCTTCAACAGGGCGTCGAAGTCGACGGCCTTGCCCTTGGCCCGCAGCTTGTCCGCCCGCTTGGTCGCCGCATCCAGAACGGCCTTCCTCGACGACGGCATGCCCCACCGCGCCAGCGTCAGAACCCGGCGACCCTCGTCATCGTGCCGGACGATCGGGGCGGCATAGTCCGGATAGAGGTCGCGCGGTTCCAGATTGCCCGTCTGGTTCGCCATCGCCCGCGTCAGGGCGAGCACGTCGCCAGGTCCCGAACGCATGCGGTAGAGGTTGCACATCCCTCCAGCGTGTCAGGCCCGCGCGGACCTGTGAAGCCCGCAAACGGTGCCGAAGGAGGTCTGAGATGGGTGGATAACGGACATCAGGATGGATGCGGCGTCCTCGGCACCCGGCGCGATGTCAGTTCGCAGGCTTGGCGGGTCCGGCCAGTCTGCCTTCGATCTGCGCGATGAAGGGCCGGTCCGCCTCGGCCAGCGTGCCCCTGGCCTCCAGAACACGCAAGATTGCCAGGGCCCGCTCCCAGTAGCGGCGCTCTCCG
>VYLC01000018.1_pt1 | contig 53497 bp, 38 predicted proteins | sample 5109531 | NCBI WGS metagenome assembly VYLC01 (sample SAMN12291787, study PRJNA351875) | freshwater metagenome | isolation source: freshwater lake | place: USA: Michigan, Gull Lake | collected 2013-08-08
TGGCTCCCGAGGCAAAGGCCCCTGGCAAACGGATCCGGAGCTCCCGCTCCAACCGCTTCCGCCGCAGCAAGCTCGCAAGGCCTTGCGCCCTTCCCTCGCGACGGAACCGGGAGAGAGTCTAGGGCCATTCCCAATGAGGGCGAGCTCAGGGCGTCTCAATCGAGACTGGCGTTGGATTCATTGGGGGAATCCGGGCGAGTTTGGATGATTGGGAAAAACAGCGTGCGTAATCCTCCCCCGTTGGGGGAGGTGGATGCGTAGCGTAGCGGAGCAGACAGTGGGGGAAGGACACGGACTCAGCGTGCGCGGCTGGCCCCCTCCACCGCTTCGCGGTCCCCCTCCCCCAAGGGGGGGGAGGATTTGGACGGTCGAGCGCAGCGGAGACCGGGTGGGGTCCGTACGTGCGGAGTGCGATGTCCCTTTCGCACCCCACCCTGACCGCTGCGCGGTCTTCCTCCTTGGCTCGTATGCGAGCCTTCGTCGACTCCATAAAGGGGAGGGAGAAGGCTTGTGCTTGCCGGGCCAGGAGCGGTGGCCGACCGCCGGGTCGCCGGGATGGGAGAAGGCGGGACCCGTGGGGCGCAGGTGCGCCCGTCAGGACGGAAGGCGGTCGCGGCGTTCGGACAGGAACAGCCGTTCAGCCGGGGCGGGGGCGAGTGACAGGGCGCGGTCGTATTCGTCCCGGGCCTCTGTGTACCTGCCGAGCCGGGCGAACAGGTCCGCGCGGGCGGCATGCAGCGGGAGCCAGTCGGTCGTTTCCACCTCCGCCAGATCGGCGAGGGCGGCGGCGGGGCCTTCGACCTCGGCCAGGGCGACGGCGCGATTGACCCGGACTACAGGGTCGTCGCGGTGGACGAGAAGGCGGTCGTAGAGGCCGAGGACGGACGGCCAGTCGATCCGGCCCGTGCGCCTGCGGTCGGCGTGGGAACCGTGGATGGCGGCCTGGAGCGCGCGGGGGCCGGGCGGCGCGCAGCGGGTGATGGAAAGACGGGCGGAGGCGGCGAGGCAGGCCTCCGCCTCGGCCAGCAGGCGGGCGTTCCATTCGGCCGGATCCTGATCGGTCAGGGGGATCATCGCGCCGCAGGCCTCGAGGCGGGCGGGGCGGCGGGCCTCGGCAAAACGCACCGTGGCGGCGAGCGCCTGGACCTCGGCGTCGTCAGGGGCCAGACGGGTAAGAAGGCCGGTCAGCTTGAGCATCTCGGCGGCGGAGTCGGCGTGAGGGCCGGCCCCGGCGGCGTCGGCGTGGGCCTGGGCGTAGGCGACCTCCAGCGTCGACAGGACGGCGTCCATTCGGTCGGGCCAACGGTCGGGGGAGGGGACGTCGTAGGGCACGCCGGCCTCGGCGATCTTCTTCTTGGCACGGACCAGGCGCTGGGCCAGCGTTGCCTCTGGCGTGAGGAAGGCCGTGGCGACCTCGGCGGTCGACAGGCCGCAGACGGTGCGCAGCGTCAGCGCCGCACGCGCGTCCGGGCTGACGGCCGGGTGGCAGCAGACGAAGATCAGCCGAAGCCGCTCGTCGGGAATGGGCTCGTCCAGAGCCATGACATGGTCCTCGGGCGTCGGTTCCGGCGGAGCGTCGTCGGGCCGATAGGCGGCAGCGGTGGCGCGACGCCGGAAGCGGTCGAGCGCCCAGCGCCGGGCCACGGCATAGAGCCAGGCGGCGGGATCGGCGGGCGGGGCTTCGCCCCACTTCTCGGCCGCGCGAGCGCAGGCCTCGGCGAACGCCTCCTCGGCCAGATCGAGATCGCGGAAAGCCGCGGCGAGGGCAGAAACTACCCGGCCGCCGGCATCCCGGAACGTCTGGTCGAGGAGACGGCTCACCGGGAGGGTCAGCCCTGCGGGGGCGGAGGCAGCATGGGACGAATCTCGATCGAGCCGTTCCTCGAGATGGGCAGCTTTTTCGCCCATGCGATGGCGGCATCGAGGTCCGGCACGTCGATCATATAGATGCCGCCCAGCTGTTCGCGGGTTTCGGCGTAGGGGCCGTCGTGCACGGTGCGGCCCTCGGGCGTGACGCGGACGGTGGTGGCGGTGCTGTAGTGCTTCAGCCCGGCTCCGCCGACGATCACGCCGGCCTGGGCCAGTTCGCCGCCGTAGGCGATGTGGGCGTGGAAGATGTCCTGCCAGGCTTTGCCGGTCTCGCCGTCAGGATAGGCCTCGGGATAGTTCTCGTGGATCAGAAGGGCGTAGTGCATGTCGGTCTCCGGTTCCGGATCGCGGCCCGGACGATCCGAGCCTCTGCGATATGGGTGAGACGCGCGAGGGAGCGGGGAATCGACAGGCCGGACGAAAAATCCGGCCGTCGGCGTCCGGCAAGCTTCCCTCGGGCGGCTCACCGCGATGGATCAGCCCTGCGGCGGCGGGGGGAGCATGGGGCGGATCTCTATCGAGCCCGTCTTGGCGATCGGCAGCTTCTTGGCCCACTCGATGGCGGCGTCGAGGTCCGGCACATCGATCATGTACAGACCGCCCAACTGTTCGCGGGTCTCTGCGAAGGGGCCGTCGTGGACGGTGCGACCCTGGGGCGTGACGCGGACTGTGGTGGCGGCGTCGGTGCGCTTCAGACCGGCCCCGCCGACGAACACGCCGGCGGCACCCATCTGCTGGCCGTAGTCGTTGTGGGCGGCGAGGATGTCGAGCCAGGCCTGGCCGTTTTCGCCCTCGGGATAGGCCTCGGCTTCGGGTTCGTGGATCAGCAGGGCGTAGTGCATGTCGGTCTCCGGTTCTGGATCGTGGCTCGGACGATCCGAACCTTAGCGATAGCGGGAAGACGCGCGAGGGGGAGGGAGATCGACAGGTCTGCTCAGAATTCTCCACAGGGACTTTATTTCGTCGGCGAAGCGCGTATATGTGCCCGCTCCGCAAAACTCCCCATGAGTCTGCGCGAAAGCGCCGAGGCCCGGTCCGTCGCCCTCCGACCGAGCGAAGGCGTGGCTCCTCTCCCAGGAGCTTCACTGATTTCAGACCTCCTGACCGTTCCGGCGTGTCGAGGGTGGAGGTCGAAACTCCTGTCACGGGACGCCGTAAGGCGCGCTCGTGCCGCCGCATTTCACGCGCGCCTCCCCCGGGCTGCGCGACATGGGAAAACAGAATGACTGACGTCCTGAACGGTCTCGCCATCAACGGTCAGATCGCCTCGGCCACGACCTTCACCGGCAAGAAGCGCATCCGCAAGTCCTTCGGGCGCATCCCCGAAGCCGTGGCGATGCCGAACCTGATCGAGGTTCAGCGCGCTTCCTACGAGCAGTTCCTGCAGCGCGAGGTCCGTCCAGGCCAGCGCCGCGACGAGGGCATCGAGGCCGTCTTCAAGTCGGTCTTCCCGATCAAGGACTTCAACGAGCGCGCGATCCTCGAATACGTCTCCTATGAGTTCGAGGACCCGAAGTACGACGTCGAGGAATGCATCCAGCGCGACATGACCTATGCCGCGCCGCTGAAGGTCAAGCTGCGCCTGATCGTGTTCGAGGCCGACGAAGAGACCGGCGCGCGTTCGGTCAAGGACATCAAGGAGCAGGACGTCTACATGGGCGACATCCCGCTCATGACGGACAAGGGGACCTTCATCGTCAACGGGACCGAGCGGGTGATCGTGTCCCAGATGCACCGTTCGCCGGGCGTCTTCTTCGACCACGACAAGGGCAAGACCCACTCGTCGGGCAAGCTGCTGTTTGCCGCGCGGGTGATCCCGTATCGCGGCTCGTGGCTGGACTTCGAGTTCGATGCCAAGGACCTCGTGTTCGTCCGGATCGACCGTCGCAGGAAGCTGCCGGCCACGACCTTCCTCTATGCGCTGGGCATGGATGGCGAAGAGATCCTGCGGACCTTCTACGAAACCGTTCCCTACGAGAAGCGCGGCGAAGGCTGGGTCACGCCCTACAAGCCCGAGCGCTGGCGCGGGGTGAAGCCCGAGTTCGATCTGATCGACGCCGACACCGGCGAAATCGTCGCCCAGGCCGGTCACAAGATCTCGGCGCGCGCGGCCAAGAAGCTGGGCGAGACGACCAAGGCCCTGTCGCTGGCCGCCGATGCGCTGGTGACCCGCTACCTGGCCGCTGACGCGGTCAACTTCGAGACCGGCGAGATCTATGCCGAGGCCGGCGACGAGCTGGACCAGGCCACGATCAACCTTCTGGAAGAGAAGGGCTTCACCACCATCGACGTGCTGGACATCGACCACGTCACGGTCGGGGCCTACATGCGCAACACCCTGCGGGTGGACAAGAGCACCGGCCGCGAGGACGCCCTGTTCGACGTCTATCGCGTGATGCGCCCGGGCGAACCGCCGACGCCGGAAGCGGCCGAGGCCATGTTCCAGAGCCTGTTCTTCGATTCCGAGCGCTACGACCTGTCGGCCGTGGGTCGGGTCAAGATGAACATGCGTCTGGAAACCCCTGAAGTTTCAGACGAAATCCGCGTGCTCCGCAAGGAAGACGTGCTGAAGGTCCTGCAGATCCTGGTGGGCCTGAAGGACGGCCGTGGCGAGATCGACGACATCGACAACCTGGGCAACCGCCGGGTGCGCTCGGTCGGCGAACTGCTGGAAAACCAGTACCGCGTCGGCCTGCTGCGGATGGAGCGGGCCATCAAGGAGCGCATGAGCTCGGTCGATATCGACACGGTCATGCCGCACGACCTGATCAACGCCAAGCCGGCCGCGGCCTCGGTGCGCGAGTTCTTCGGCTCGTCGCAGCTGTCGCAGTTCATGGACCAGACCAACCCGCTGTCGGAAATCACCCACAAGCGTCGTCTGTCGGCGCTCGGGCCGGGCGGTCTGACGCGAGAGCGCGCGGGCTTTGAGGTGCGCGACGTGCACCCGACCCACTACGGCCGCATCTGCCCGATCGAGACGCCGGAAGGCCCGAACATTGGCCTGATCAACTCGCTGGCCACCCACGCCCGGGTCAACAAGTACGGCTTCATCGAGAGCCCGTACCGCCGGGTGAAGGACGGCAAGGCGCTGGACGAGGTGATCTACATCTCGGCCATGGAAGAGGCGAAGTACACGATCGCCCAGGCCAACATCGCCCTGAAGGACGGCGAGATCGTCGATGATCTGGTCCCCGGCCGGATCAACGGCGAATCCCAGCTGCTGACCAAGGCCGACGTCGACATGATGGACGTGTCGCCCAAGCAGGTAGTGTCGGTGGCCGCGGCCCTGATCCCCTTCCTGGAAAACGACGACGCCAACCGGGCCCTGATGGGCGCGAACATGCAGCGTCAGGCCGTGCCGCTGGTGCAGTCCGACGCACCACTGGTCGGTACGGGCATGGAAGCCGTGGTCGCCCGTGACTCCGGCGCCGTGGTCGTGGCCCGCCGCGACGGCGTCGTCGAGCAGATCGACGGTACCCGCATCGTCGTGCGCGCCACGGGAGACCTGGAAGCCGGTCGCTCGGGCGTCGACATCTATCGCCTGTCGAAGTTCCAGCGTTCCAACCAGTCGACCTGCATCAACCAGCGCCCGATCGTGCGCGTGGGCGATGAAGTGAAGGTGGGCGACGTGATCGCCGACGGTCCGTCGACCGACCTGGGCGAACTGGCTCTGGGCCGCAACGCGCTGGTCGCCTTCATGCCGTGGAACGGCTACAACTTCGAGGACTCGATCCTGATCTCCGAGCGCATCGTGCGCGACGACGTCTTCACCTCGATCCACCTCGAGGAGTTCGAGGTGATGGCCCGCGACACCAAGCTGGGGCCGGAAGAGATCACTCGCGACATCCCCAACGTCGGCGAGGAGGCGCTCCGCAACCTCGACGAGGCGGGCATCGTGGCCATCGGCGCCGAGGTCCAGCCGGGCGACATCCTGGTCGGCAAGGTGACGCCGAAGGGCGAAAGCCCGATGACGCCGGAAGAGAAGCTGCTGCGCGCCATCTTCGGCGAGAAGGCTTCGGACGTGCGTGATACCTCGCTGCGCCTGCCGCCCGGCGTCGCCGGTACCATCGTCGACGTGCGCGTATTCAACCGCCACGGCGTCGACAAGGACGAGCGCGCCATGTCGATCGAGCGTGACGAGATCGAGCGTCTGGGCAAGGACCGCGACGACGAGCTCAAGATCCTGGAGCGCAACGTCTATGGCCGCCTGAAGCCTCTGCTGCTCGGCAAGAACGCCGTCTCGGGTCCCAAGGGCCTGGGCCGCGGCGAGATCACCGAGGAGAAGCTGGCCGAGCTGTCGCGAGGTCTGTGGTGGCAGATCGCCCTCGATGACGAGAAGGCGATGGGCGAACTCGAGGCGATGAGGAAGTCGTTCGAGGACAACCGCAAGGCGCTGGACCGCCGCTTCGAGGACAAGGTCGAGAAGCTGCAGCGCGGCGACGAACTGCCGCCCGGCGTGATGAAGATGGTCAAGGTCTTCGTGGCCGTGAAGCGCAAGCTTCAGCCCGGCGACAAGATGGCCGGCCGTCACGGCAACAAGGGCGTCATCTCCAAGATCCTGCCGATCGAGGACATGCCGCACCTGGAAGACGGCACCTCCGTCGACCTCGTTCTGAACCCGCTGGGCGTGCCTTCGCGCATGAACATCGGCCAGATCTTCGAGACGCACCTGGGCTGGGCCGCGGCCGGTCTGGGCAAGCAGATCCAGGGTCTGCTGGAAGCCTGGCAGAACGGCGGACAGAAGAAGGCGCTGATCGAGCGGCTGACCGACATCTATGGCGCGGACACCCCGCTGCCGGACGACGAGGAAGAGCTGGTCGAGCTGGCCCGCAACCTGTCCAAGGGCGTGCCCTTCGCCACCCCGGTGTTCGACGGCGCGCATATCTCGGACATCGAGGACCTGCTGGAGCAGGCGGGCCTGGAGCGTTCGGGTCAGTCGATCCTCTACGACGGCCAGACCGGCGAGCAGTTCAAGCGGCCGGTCACGGTCGGCTACATCTACATGCTGAAGCTGCACCACCTGGTGGACGACAAGATCCACGCCCGCTCCATCGGGCCGTACAGCCTGGTCACCCAGCAGCCGCTGGGCGGCAAGGCCCAGTTCGGCGGCCAGCGCTTCGGCGAGATGGAGGTGTGGGCGCTGGAAGCCTACGGCGCGGCCTACACCCTGCAGGAAATGCTGACGGTGAAGTCCGACGACGTGGCTGGCCGCACCAAGGTCTACGAGGCCATCGTCCGTGGCGACGACAGCTTCGAGGCGGGCATTCCGGAGAGCTTCAATGTGCTCGTGAAGGAAATGCGCTCGCTGGGCCTGAACGTGGAGCTGGAGAACAGCTGAGGCGCGTCGCGCGCCCTAGGGTGATTGGTGGCTGGTGATTGGTGGCTGAACGCCGCCGACACCACCCCAATCACCAGTCACCAGTCACCAATCACCTGATTTTCGCGGCCCCCGCCGCAGCAAGGAACTCAAGATGAACCAGGAAGTCCTGAACATCTTCAACGCGGTCCCGGTCACTCCGACCTTTGACCAGATCAAGATCGCCCTGGCCTCGCCGGAAAAGATCCGCTCGTGGTCGTTCGGCGAGATCAAGAAGCCCGAGACCATCAACTACCGTACGTTCAAGCCCGAGCGTGACGGTCTGTTCTGCGCCCGCATCTTTGGCCCGACCAAGGATTACGAGTGCCTGTGCGGCAAGTACAAGCGCATGAAGTACAAGGGCATCATCTGCGAGAAGTGCGGGGTCGAAGTGACCCTAGCGCGCGTTCGCCGCGAGCGGATGGGCCACATCGAGCTGGCGTCGCCCGTCGCCCACATCTGGTTCCTGAAGTCGCTGCCGAGCCGCATCTCGCTGATGCTGGACATGGCGCTGAAGGACGTGGAGCGCGTGCTCTACTTCGAAAACTACATCGTCACCGAGCCGGGCTTGACCCCGCTGAAGCAGAACCAGCTGCTGACGGAAGACGAGTTCTACCGTTACCAGGACGATTTCGGCGATGACGGCTTCACTGCCGAGATCGGCGCCGAGGCGGTGCGCAACCTGCTGATGGGCATCGACCTGCACGCCGAGGCCGAGAAGCACCGCGCCGAACTGGCCGATAGCCCCTCGGAGATGAAGGCCAAGAAGGCCTCCAAGCGTCTGAAGCTGATCGAGGCCTTCCTGGAGAGCGGCAACAAGCCGGAATGGATGGTCCTGACGGTCGTGCCGGTCATCCCGCCGGAACTGCGCCCGCTGGTCCCGCTGGACGGTGGCCGCTTCGCCACGTCCGACCTGAACGACCTGTATCGCCGGGTCATCAACCGGAACAACCGCCTGAAGCGCCTGATGGAGCTGCGGGCCCCGGACATCATCATCCGCAACGAAAAGCGGATGCTGCAGGAATCGGTCGACGCCCTCTTCGACAACGGCCGTCGCGGCCGTGTGATCACGGGCGCCAACAAGCGTCCGCTGAAGTCGCTGGCCGACATGCTGAAGGGCAAGCAGGGCCGCTTCCGTCAGAACCTGCTCGGCAAGCGCGTCGACTACTCGGGTCGTTCGGTCATCGTCGTGGGTCCGGACCTGAAGCTGCACGAGTGCGGCCTGCCCAAGAAGATGGCGCTGGAGCTGTTCAAGCCGTTCATCTACGCGCGGCTGGACGCCAAGGGCCTGTCGGGCACTGTCAAGCAGTCCAAGCGGATGGTCGAGCGCGAGCAGCCGCAGGTCTGGGACATCCTGGAAGAGGTGATCCGCGAGCACCCGGTCATGCTGAACCGGGCACCGACGCTGCACCGTCTGGGCATCCAGGCCTTCGAGCCCAAGCTGATCGAGGGCAAGGCCATCCAGCTGCACCCGCTGGTTTGCGCCGCCTTCAACGCCGACTTCGACGGCGACCAGATGGCCGTGCACGTCCCGCTGAGCCTCGAGGCCCAGCTGGAAGCGCGCGTCCTGATGATGTCGACCAACAACATCCTGTCGCCCGCGAACGGCAAGCCGATCATCGTGCCGTCGCAGGACATCGTGCTGGGTCTCTACTACCTGTCGCTGGTCAAGGACGGTGAGCCGGGTGAAGGCAAGCTGTTCGCCAACATCGGCGAAATCGACGCCGCTCTCGACGCCGGTGTCGTCACGCTGCACACCCGCATCAAGGCGCGGTGGACCGAGCAGGACAAGGACGGTGCCGAGGTCACCAAGGTCATCGACACGACGCCGGGCCGGATGAAGCTGGGCGCTCTGCTGCCCAAGAACCCGAACATCGGCTACCGCCTGCTCGAGAAGAACCTGACCAAGAAGGAAATCGGTAACCTGATCGATCAGGTCTATCGCCACTGCGGTCAGAAGGCGACGGTCATCTTCGCCGACCAGATGATGGGCCTGGGCTTCCGCGAGGCGGCCAAGGCGGGCATCTCCTTCGGCAAGGACGACATCGTCATCCCGGCCAAGAAGACCGAGATCGTCGATGCGACCCGCACCCTGGTCGAGGAATACGAGCAACAGTACGCCGACGGCCTGATCACCAAGGGCGAGAAGTACAACAAGGTCGTTGACGCCTGGGCCAAGGCCACCGACCGCGTCGCCGACGAGATGATGGGCGAAATCGCCCAGCCTCGCGTCCTGGCGTCGGGCCGGACCGCCGAGATCAACTCGGTCTACATGATGGCCAACTCCGGTGCCCGCGGTTCTCAGGCCCAGATGAAGCAGCTGGGCGGCATGCGCGGCCTGATGGCCAAGCCGTCCGGCGAGATCATCGAGACGCCGATCGTGTCGAACTTCAAGGAAGGCCTGACCGTCCTTGAGTACTTCAACTCGACCCACGGTGCCCGTAAGGGTCTGGCCGACACCGCGTTGAAGACCGCCAACTCGGGTTACCTGACCCGCCGTCTGGTGGACGTGGCGCAGGACTCCATCGTCACCGAGGACGACTGCGGCTCGACGCGTGGCATCACGCTGCGTGCCGTCGTCGAAGGCGGCGACGTGCTGGTCTCGCTGGGCCAGCGCGTCCTGGGTCGCTACGCGGCCGAGGACATCAAGGAGCCCGGCACGGACACCGTCCTGTTCCCGGCAGACACCTATCTGCAGGAGGAGGAAGTCGAGGCCATCGACGCGGCCGGCGTCCAGTCGGTCAAGGTCCGCTCGGCCCTGACCTGCGAAGCGGAAGCCGGCATCTGCTCCTACTGCTACGGTCGTGACCTTGCGCGCGGCACCAACGTCAACATCGGCGAAGCGGTCGGCGTGATCGCCGCCCAGTCGATCGGTGAGCCGGGCACCCAGCTGACGATGCGGACCTTCCACATCGGCGGCACCGCCCAGGTGGCCGAGACCTCGTTCTATGAGGCGACCAACGCCGGTATGGCCAAGATCGTCGGTCCGACCGTCACGGCCGCCCACGGCGATCTGGTGTCCATGAGCCGCAACGTGGTCATCACGGTCGTCGTCGACGGCAAGGACCGTGAATCCTACAAGGCCCCGTACGGTGCCCGGATCCGCGTCAAGGACGGCGAAGAGGTCAAGAAGAACCAGCGTCTGGCGGAGTGGGACCCCTATACCACCCCGATCCTCACCGAAGTGGGCGGCACCGTCCGCTTCGAGGACCTGGCCGAGGGTCTGTCGTTCCGCGAGGAGACCGACGAGGCGACGGGCATCGCCCAGCGTGTCGTCATCGACTGGCGCGCCAGCCCGCGAGGCTCTGACCTGCGTCCGGCCATGGGCATCACCACTGGTGACGCCTACGCCAAGTTGGCCTCGGGGTCCGACGCCCGTTACCTGCTGCCGGTCGGGGCCATCCTGTCCGTCGCCAACGGCGACGAGGTGAAGCCCGGCGAGATCCTGGCCCGTATCCCCACGGAAGGCGCCAAGACCCGCGACATCACCGGCGGTCTGCCGCGGGTGGCCGAGCTGTTCGAGGCCCGTCGTCCCAAGGATTGCGCGGTCATCGCCGAGATGGACGGCCGCGTCGAGTTCGGTCGCGACTACAAGAACAAGCGCCGCATCAAGATCACCCCGGAACCGGACGCGGACGGCAACCAGGGCGAGGCGGTCGAGTTCCTGATCCCGAAGGGCAAGCACATCTCCGTCCACGACGGCGATCTGATCCAGAAGGGCGACTACATCATCGACGGCAACCCCGATCCGCACGATCTGCTGCGCATCCAGGGCGTCGAGGCGCTGGCCGAGTATCTGGTGAACGAGGTGCAGGAGGTCTATCGACTGCAGGGCGTGCCGATCAACGACAAGCACATCGAGGTTATCGTTCGCCAGATGCTGCAGAAGGTCGAGATCATCGACTCCGGCGAGACCACGCTCATCAAGGGCGATACGGTCGAGATCGCCGAAGCCGTGGCCGAGAACGAGAAGGTCGAGAAGCGTGGCGGCCGTCCGGCCCAGACGCAGCCCGTCCTGCTCGGGATCACCAAGGCCTCGCTGCAGACCCGCAGCTTCATCTCGGCGGCGTCCTTCCAGGAGACCACCCGCGTCCTTACCGACGCCTCGGTCAACGGCAAGAAGGACACGCTGGAAGGCCTGAAGGAGAACGTCATCGTCGGCCGCCTGATCCCGGCGGGCACGGGGGCCTATCTGCGGTCACTGCAGAAGATCGCCAACGAACGCGACGCGGTCCTGACCCAGTCGCGCGAAGAGGCGGTCGAGCCCCTGCCGGCCGATCTGCAGCTGGAGCTGGCCGAAAGCGAGTGATCGCGGTCAGCCACGTTTGAAGCCTGAAGAAGGGCGGTTCCGGAAACGGGGCCGCCTTTCTCGCGTTTGGTCGGGCCGCGTCGATCCGACCCTTCACAGGCGGCCCTGAGGGGTTAGGGTCTCGCCCACGTGATGGGAGACCGCCGATGCGCAGACGTACCTTTCTGACGACCCTTCCAGCCGGAGCCCTGGCCGCGGGCGCGGCCGTCGGAGCGCCTCCGGCGGTCGGCCAGATCTCGGGCGCGACCGCGCAGGGCAGCGCTCGCGCCTATCCCTATACGGGCGTCGGACACGGCGACCGGATCATGGGGGCACCGTTCGCGGGGCGGTCGACGGTGTGGGGGACGCAAGGGGCGGCGGCGACGGCCCATCCGGCCGCGACCCTGATCGGGATCGATACGCTGAGGCGCGGAGGTTCTGCCATCGACGCGGCCATCGCCATCAATGCGGCTCTGGGTTTTCTGGAGCCCACGGGGAACGGGATAGGCGGGGATGCCTACTGCCTGATGTGGGACCCGGGTCAGGGCAAGGTCGTCGGGCTGAATGGTTCGGGGGCCAGCCCGCGGGGCCTGTCGCTGGCGACAGCGCGGTCCAGGGCGGGCCAGGACGGCTATCTGCCGCGCTTTGGAGCCGTGACGGTCAATGTTCCGGGTGCGGTCGATGCCTGGTGGGCGGCCCATCAGCGGTACGGCAAGCTGCCGTGGCGCGATGTGCTGCTGCCTGTCGCGGAGATGTGCGAGCAGGGCGTGCCAATCCCGCAGCTGATCGCCTGGTATCTGCAGCGGAACATGGCCGGCTTCGATCGCGCGGTCGGGATCATCGAGGAGAACGACAACAGGAGGCGCGTCTATGCGCCGACCGGCCGGACGCCGAGCGTGGGCGAGGTCTTCGCCAACCCGGATCTGGGCCGGACCTATCGCGCCATCGCGGAAGGCGGTCGCGATGCCTTCTACGACGGGCCGCTGGCGGACCAGATGCAGGCCTATTTCCGGCGCATCGGCGGATGGCTGACGCGGGCCGATCTGGCGGCGCATCGCACCGAGTGGGTCGAGCCGATCATGACCACCTATCGCGGCGTGGAGGTCTACAGCCTGGGCCCCAACACCCAGGGGCTGTCGACCAACCAGATCCTGAATGTTTGCGAGCTGTTTGACCTGGCGGGCATGGGCTTTCAGTCCGCCGCCTCGATCCACGTCCAGGCCGAGGCCAAGCGACTGGCGTTCGAGGACCGGGCGCGCTGGTTCGCTGATCCCGCCTTCGCGACCACGCCGGTCGAGTATCTGAACTCCAAGGCCTATGCGGCCGAGCGGGCGGCCCTGATCCGGCCAGACCGGGTGATGGAGCGTGTCATGCCGGGCGATGCCCCCACACAAGGCGATACGACCTACTTCAGCGTGGCCGACAAGGACGGGATGATGGTCAGCTGGATCCAGTCCAACTATCGCGGCATGGGCTCTGGCCTGGTGCCCGATGGCTTGGACGGCCAGACCCTGGGGTTCATGTTCCAGGACCGCGGCGAGCTGTTCGCGCTCAGCGACGGCCATCCCAACCTCTATGCGCCGGGCAAGCGGCCGTTCCACACCATCATCCCCGGATTCGCCTGCAAGGACGGCCAGCCGTGGATGGCCTATGGCGTCATGGGCGGAGGCATGCAGCCGCAAGGCCAGGCCCAGATCATCATCAACATGGTCGACTACGGCCTCGACCCCCAGGAGGCCGGCGATGCACCGCGCTGGCAGCATGAGGGGTCGTCGGAGCCCACGGGGCATCCGGCGGAGGGCACCGGCGTGCTCCATCTGGAGACCGGCGTACCGGAAGAGACAAAGGCACAGCTGCGCGCCATAGGCTGGACTCTGGGTGAGCCGAACGGCGGCTTCGGCGGCTATCAGAACGTGGTGCGCCAGATGAACGCTGCAGGCCCGCCGACCTATGGCGCGGCGACCGAGATGAGGAAGGACGGGATCGCGCTGGCATACTGAATCCTCCAACTGACGCGAGACCATTCAATGTTCGCCTTGCTTGCCGCCGGCCTGTTGTCCATTCAGTCGGCTTGCTCACCGCCCGACGGTTTCCGCGCCCTACTCGACCGGCAGGAACCCTACATCGTCCTCGGCGAGGTGCACGGCACAGTCGAGGCGCCGGCCGCCCTCGGCCAGATGGTCTGTGCTGCCGCCGAGCGAGGTCCGGTGACGATCGCCCTGGAACTGCCGGTGGACATGCAGGCCCAGCTCGACGCGTTCCTGGCAGCCGATGACCGGGCGTCGGCCGTGACCGCGCTGGAGGGCTCTCCGCTAGCAGACGCGAGGATGAACGATGGTCGAAGCAGCCAAGCGATGCTGGCCATGATGCATGAGGTCCGCGCCCTTCGCTCGGCTGGGCGCGACGTCGCCTTTCACGCCTTCCAGCCCTCCGCACCTCGACCGCAGGGATTGACCCAGGCCTGGTACGAGTTGGACATGGGCTATGCGCTCTCCGAGGCATTCTACGCCCGGCCTTCGGCCAGAGTTCTGGCGATTGTCGGTAGCGTTCATGCCCGAAAGACAGGCAGTGCGAGGTTCGCCGAGATCGGTCTGCCCGCAGCCGCCCACCTGCCCTCCGACGCCGTGATCAGCCTGCGGCTCGCCGAGCAGGGCGGGTCGGCGTGGAACTGTCGGCAAGCCTGCGCAATCCACCCGGTGTCCGTGAACTATGACGCGCAGGCGAGAGGACTGATCATGGTGCCGCTGGACGGTGGAGCCTACGATGGAGTGCTCGCGCTGGGTCCTGTGACGGCCTCACCGCCTGTTTCGCCCGCGCCTTAGGCCTCCGCCGCCTGCGGCTCCAGCGCATAGACCTTAGCGCAGTATTCGCACGTCACGTGGATCTTGCCGTCGGGCTCGACCATGTCCGCGCGCTCCTCTGGAGCAAACGAGGCGAGGACCGTGGCGATGCGGTCGGCCGAGCAGCGGCACTGGGCCTTGAGCGGGCGAGGGTCTTCCAGCCGGACGCCGTCCTCGTGAAACAGGCGGAAAAGCAGCGTTTGCGGCGTGATGGTCGGATCGACCAGCTCGTCGTCGGCGAGGGTATGGAACAGGGCGCGTGTGCGATCCCAGACCTCCTCGGTCGAGCCCCGCGCGTCGTCGGCTGCGATCAGCTGGATCAGGGCACCGCCCGCCCGCCACTGCGTGCCCGTATCGGTCGTGACCGCGCCGACGGCCAGGCGCACCTTGGTGGGAATCTGCTCGGACTGTTCGAAGTAGTGCTCTGCCGCCAGCGACAGGCTCTCGCCCTCGATTGGCGTGATACCCTGGGTGCGCTCGAAGTCCGGGCCGCGATCCAGCGTCATGACGAAGACACCCTGGCCGAGCAGGGTCTTGGCGCCGGGCCGGGCGAAGCCGGTCGAGGCGGCGGCGACCTCAGCTTCGTCATAGCGGCAATAGCCGCGCAGGAAACCTTCGGTGTCGTAGTCGGCGACAACGTAGCGGACTGGACCATCGCCCTGGGCCTGGACGATCAACCGACCCTCGAACTTCAGGCTGGAGCCCACCAGCGCGGCGAGCGCGCAGGCTTCGCCCAGAAGCGCCGCGACCGGCTCGGGATAGGCGTGTGCCGACAGGATCGCATCGATGGCCTCTCCCAGGCGAACCAGACGCCCGCGCACCGGCCAGCCCTCGATCTGGAAGGCGGCGGCGAGATTGTCGGTGGGCGCGCTGGGCGCCGGCGCGTGATCAGTCACGGCGGGATCCTGAAATGCGGAAATTCGATGAAGGGGCCAAGATAGGAAACCGTGCGGGCGATGGTAAGGCCCTGTTGTGATGGCTATCTGTTGCGCGTCCGCCAGCCGGAGAGACTGTTCATGTTCGCCAGACCGACGCTGAAGCCCCTGAAGCAACAGGCGATCGTGGTCACCCATGCGACCCACGGCGTGGGCCTGGCCACAGTGAGTCAGGCCTCGCGGGCGGGTGCATGCGTCTTCCTGATCGACAGCGACGAGCGCGCCTTGCGCCATCTGGTCGAGGCGATTCAGCGCGAGGGGGGGCGGTCGGCCTATGCGGTAGCCGATGCCGCTGACTACGACGCGCTGTCCGCTGCGGCCCAGAAGTGCATACGTCTGTTCGAGGGGTTCTCGACCTGGATCAACATCGTCGGCGCGGTCGATGCCCCGGCGCATGAAGATACCGGCGTCGAAGAGCCGGTTATGGAGGTTCACTCCGGGTACGAGGGCCTGGTCAATGGGTCACTGATCGCCGTCGAACATCTGTCGCGACGCGCCGGGGGAGGGGCCATCGTCAACGTCGGCCCCAGTCTGTTCGATTTGCCGCACCCGGACTGGGCGGCGCATGCAGCGGCCAAGGCGGCGACGAAGGCCTTCACCAATGATCTGCGTGCCCGTCTGAGGCGGGATGGCCATCCTATCTCGGTGTCTCTGATCAAGCCGGGTCCGGTGCTGGGTGAAGGTCGCAGGCGGCGCGATGGCTTGCCGCCCCAGCCTGTTTATGCGTCTTCCGTGGTGGCCGATGCAGCCCTGTGGTGCGCCAGTCATCCGATCACGGAGATCACGGTCGGCGGGACGGGCCGCCTGGTCGCCATGTTCTCAGCGGCCGCACCGGAGCTGGCGGAACCTTTGCTGGCCCGGTTCGCTCCTGTCGCACAGCGAGGCGACGACCCCGCATGGGACGCTGACGGCATTGATGCTGCCCAAGGCGACGGCACCGAAGAGGAGATGATCTATCCCATGGTTCGCAACTTCAGCGCCCTGGCCGAGGTCAGGAAACACCCCGGGATCACGGCGGGTTCTCTGGCGGTCATCGTTCTGGCTGCTGTCGGAACGTTTCTGCTGACCCAGCGCACAGGTCCTCGCCGCTACGAGGCGATCCGTGATCGCATCGATCCGCGCCACTGGATCGACGCCGAGGGCCTGCGTCACCGCTTCGAGGACATCTCGCGCGGCCTGAGCGAGCGTGCTGCGGATCTGGGCGACCGTGCAGGCGACCTGTCCGAGGATGCCCGTTACGGGGCGCGGAAGCTGCTGAAGCGCGGCCAGCGCGCCATGTCCGAGACGCAGCGGCGCAAGTATGCCCGCGAGGCCCGACGCTACGCCGACGAGGCCGGCCGGTATGCGCGCGATCACGCCAGGGAAGGTGGGGCCTTGCTGGCCGTCGTCACCATCGCGGCTGCGATCGGAGCTGCGGCTCTGGAAAGCCGTCGTCCGGATAGCCGGGTTCGGCGGATCACGCGCCTCTGATCGACGCCACAAAGGCGTTGCTGCAACTGCGAAGGTCGGCGTAACAGGGGGCATGGCCGCCCCGACGCTGATCTTCGACTTCGACTCGACCCTTGTGCGGATCGAGACGCTTGAGGAGCTGGCCGACATCGCGCTGGCCGGACATCCGGAGGCGGACGCGATCCGCGCAGAGGTGGCGTCCCTGACCGAGCGAGCGATGGCCGGAGACATCGCGTTCGGCGAGGCTCTGCGGGCGCGGCTCAAGCTCCTTCCGCTGACCCGCGAGCACGTGCTGGCTCTGGCGGACCGCATCCTGGATGAGGGCACGCCGTCGGTGCGGCGCAATCTGAGATTCTTCAACGAGAACGCGGACCGGATCATCATCCTGTCCGGCGGGTTCCGCGAAGTGATCGCGCCCATCGCCGAGCGCCTGGGCGTTCGCCCGGATCGGGTGCTGTGCAACGACCTGGTCTACGACGACTTCGGGCGTGTGACCGGTGTGGACGACGCCAACCCCTTGTCGCGCGAGAACGGCAAGCCCGAAGTCATCAAGGCGCAGAAGCTGAGCGGCCCCGTGGTCATGATCGGGGATGGCTGGACCGACGCCGAAGTGAAACTGCAAGGGGCGGCGGACCGGTTCTACGCCTTCACCGAGATCGCGCGGCGCGAACGGGTCATCGAGGTCGCTGACGCAGAAGCGCGGTCGGTCGATGAGCTGCTGCATGCCGAGGGTCTGGCCGGACGCTGGAGCTATCCTAGAAGCCGCATCCGCATGCTGCTCCTGGAAAACATCCACCCGGCAGCGGTCGAGAGGCTGGAAGATGCAGGCTATTCGGTGGAGACCCAGAAGGGGGCCCTGGACGAGGACGATCTGATCGCGGCGATCAAGGGCGTCCATGTGCTGGGGATCCGGTCCAAGACCAACGTGAGCGAGCGAGTGCTGGCTGAGGCGGATCGCCTGCTGGCCGTTGCGGCATTCTGCATCGGCACAAACCAGATCGATCTGGAGGCTGCAGCGGGCAGGGGCGTTGCGGTCTTCAACGCGCCCTATTCCAACACGCGCAGCGTGGTCGAACTGGCGATCGGCCTGACCTTGGCCCTGATGCGCGACGTGGCCGACAAGTCCGCCGCCATGCACCAGGGCAAGTGGAACAAGTCGGCCGACGGATCGCGCGAACTGCGCGGCAAGACCCTGGGCATCGTCGGCTACGGCGCCATCGGCTCGCAGCTGTCGGTGCTGGCCGAAGCCCTGGGCATGCGGGTGATCTTCCATGACCTGTCTGAGCGGCTTGCTCTGGGCAATGCGCGGCGGATGCGCTCGCTGGATGCCCTGCTGGCCGAGGCGGATGTGGTGTCGCTGCACGTCGATGGGCGCAAGGAGAACGCCTACCTGATCGGAGCGGCCCAGTTTCAGGCCATGAAGCCGGGAACCCTGTTCCTGAACCTGTCGCGGGGGCACGTCGTCGACGTCGGGGCGCTCGCCCAGGCCATTGGCTCAGGTCGCGTCGGTGGCGCTGCGATCGACGTCTTCCCCGAAGAACCGCGCACCAATGCGGATCCGTTCGACAGCCCGCTTCGGGGATTAAGGAACGTCATCCTGACTCCGCACATCGGTGGCTCGACCGAGGAGGCGCAGGAAGCCATCGCCGAGTTCGCGGCAGAGCGGTTGCTGGGTTATCTGAACCGGGGCGACACCACGTTCTGTGTCAACCTGCCCAACGTGCAGCTGGCCGAGGTTTCGGGTGGCCATCGTATTCTGCACATTCACAAGAACCAGCCGGGCGTGATGGCCGAGCTGAATCGCGAGCTCTCGACGGCAGGATTGAACATCCTGGGCCAGCATCTCAAGACCGACGAACGAACGGGCTACGTCATCACCGATGTCGACCGGGATTACGATCCGCAGGCGCTCCGTGTCCTGAAAAGTGTGGCCGGAACGCTGAGGTTTCGACTGCTGCACTGATACCTTACGTCGCGGCATCTTGCGTCCTCGCGCAGACGGCGCAGACTGTTACGGAACGGTCGCATTGAGCCGACCGACGGGAGGACATCATGAAACGCTTTCTTCGCGGCGCAGCCCTTGGCGCGCTGACGCTCGCCGCCACGGCCGCCATCGCTGGTGCGGCTTCGGCCCAGACCTACAACCGCCTTGTGGTGTTTGGCGATTCGCTGAGTGACAACGGCAACCTGTTCCTGGCCTCGGCTGGGACCCAACCGCCGGCCGGCCTCTATTTCCAGGGCCGGTTCTCCAACGGGCCGGTGTTCACCGAACTGCTGGGTTTCAACGCCTCGCGCTTCAACGGCGCGGTGACCGGCAGCATCAACTACGCCTATGGCGGGTCGCGGACGGACAACGTCGTGGCGTTTCCGCCCGGTATGCGCCAGCAACTCACGACCTACACCACGGCCGGAGGAACCTTCCGCGCTGGTGATCTGGTCAGCGTCCTGGGCGGCGCGAACAACATTTTCCAGTCGCTGACAGCGTTCTCGGTGTTGCCTCCGGCGTCGCAGGGCAACCCGACGGGCTTCATGGATCCGACGATCCGTGCCGCTGTCGCGGACATGAACTTCCTGGTCGGCGACATCGCCTCGCGGGGTGCCGGTACGATCCTGGTGACGAACCTTCCGCGTCTGGGAACCACACCGCAGTTCCGGCCCACTCCGCTGGCGGCCCTGGCGGACTATGCCGGTTCGCAGTTCAACAGCCAGCTCCAGGCTTCGATGCTGGCTCTCGCTCCGACGCGTGCCGGGACCAACATCATCCTGTTCGATCTGGCCAAGGTGTCTGACGTGCTGGCCGCCAACCCGGGCCGGTTCGGCCTGGCGGATGCCTCCAACCAGTGCCTGAACACCACGACGGGCGCGATTTGCGCCAACCCGGACAGCTTCCTGTTCTGGGACGGCGTGCACCCGACCGCCGCCGGGCACCGCCTCGTGGCGAGACTGGCCAGCGACTATCTCTACTACGGGGATCTTGCCTCCAACTCGACCGCCCAGGGTGAAACCGCGTTCCGCCATCGCGAGGATGCCCTCGACGCCGCCACCGCGCGGCTCTCGGGCTCGGCGGCCTGGGAAGCGGGCACCGCACTGACCGGCGGAGTCATGTATGACTCCTCCGAGTTCGACGCGCGCGGCTTCGCGGCCGCCGGTGAGAGCACCAGCTATGGTGCTCAGGTCGGCATGGAGAGCGGAACAGAAACCATGCGGTTCGGCATCTCGGGTGCCTGGCGTGTTGCCGACGTGGACGCCGGACCGACCTCGTTCCAGCTGCAGTCCCTGTCGCTGGACCTCTACGGCGGCTGGCGGTCTGGCAATGCCTTCGTGAACGGTGCCGTCGGCGTCGCCAGCGATGACTTCAACGACATCACGCGCTTCAGCTCTCTGCCCGGCCTGATCCAGACGGGCACCACGCGCGGCATGTCGACCGGTGCCCGCGTGCAGGCTGGTTTGTGGATGGATGGGGGCGGCATTTCGATCTCGCCCCGTGTCGCGATCACCTATGCCTCGTCCGAAGTCGACGGCTACACGGAGCAGGGCTTCGCAGCAGCCTATGACTACCGTGACCGTGAGGTGAAGGGCATCACGGGCGAAGTGGCCGTGCGCGCCGAGGGCGAAATGAACGGGTTCGGCGTCTTCGTGGAAGGCGGCTACCGTGACAGTCTCGACGACGGCTCCGAGGCGGTTCGCGTCGGCATCGCTGGCAACCCTGCCCAGGTTCTGTCGCGCCGGTTCGACGATCCGTTTGGTGGCTCCTTCCTGGCGTCGGCCGGCGTCAAGGGGGAAATGGGACCTTTCGATCTGGAGATCGGGTACCGCGGACGCTTTGGCGATCACGCCGACAGCCACACGGGCGGGATCACACTGACGCTGCCGCTTTCCTGAGTTAAGGCCAACCAAGACTGAGAAGCGCGCCGGGCTCGCCCGGCGCGTTTTTCGTTTCGATTCCCGGGCTGCGACCCCCTGCCGCGCAGTCTGCCGCAAAGTCGCCCCATGAAGCCCTAGAAGGGCGGTTCGCGTCGCTCCGGGCCGGTTACCAACCCTTGAGGCGGCGCTCCTGACAGCTTTATCCAAAGCGCCGACAGAGCCGACGACCTCATGCGCCGACCCTCGCCGAGCCTGCGTGGCCGTCTCGTTCAATCCGGTCAGGGGGCCGCACTTGTGGGGGTCGCCGTTCTGGCTATGGCGATGGCCCCTGCAACGCCGGCAACCGTGGCCGAGCCCGGCAGTCTGCCGGAAGCGCCGCCGGTCACGGCTGTGGCCGAGCCTGCCGGGCCCGTCACCCGCACCATCACCTTCGAGGAACCAGTGCGGGGATTCCCGATCAACTCTCGCTTCGGCATGCGGCGGTTGGGCGGTGAGCGGGGTGCCCGAATGCACAAGGGCGTCGATATCGCAGCACCGACCGGAACGGCGGTCTATTCCTCGGCCGAAGGCGACATCCTGCGGATCGGACGCCAGCCGTATGGCTACGGCAACTTCATCGAGATCCGCCATCCGAATGGCATGACGACCTTGTACGCCCATCTGAGCCGCATCGATGTGGCCTCCGGCGATCGGGTGCTGGCGGGAGAACGGATCGGGCTGGTCGGCTCCACCGGTTATTCGACCGGGCCGCACCTGCATTTCGAGGTCCGACGCGACGGCGTGCAGATCAATCCCGGCCGTGTCGTGGGTGAAAGCTTTGAGGTGGCCGTCGAGGTTCCGGTCTCCGATTGACCCCTGTGGCGATTGTGACGGCGAATACAGTTTGCATGTAAAGTGTCCTTTGCTACGGCTGTAGGCTGCAAGCAGCGGGGATGACGCATGGATGCCTTGACGCTCGAGGGCGTGAGCAAGCGATACGGCGAGTTCCAGGCCGTGCGTGACCTCAGTTTCTCCGTCCGCAAGGGCGCGATCTGCGGGTTTCTGGGACCCAACGGCGCCGGTAAGACGTCGACGATCCGCATGATTTTGGGTTTGCAGCCGGCGACGACAGGATCGATCACGATCCTCGGGGCTCCGGATGGTCGAATGGTGCGCGACCGGATCGGCTTCCTTCCGGAAGAGCGGGGCCTCTACAAGAAGATGACCCCCGTGGACGCCATCGCCTTCTTTGGCTCGCTGAAGGGCGTGCCGACCGGGGAGGGGCGCAGGCGCGCCAAGGAGATGCTGGAGGCCCAGGGTCTGGGAGCGTCCCGCAACAAGAAGATGAAAGAGCTGTCCAAGGGGATGGCCCAGAAGGTCCAACTGATCGCCTCGGTCGTTCACCGGCCCGAGTTCGTGATCCTGGACGAGCCCTTCAGCGGGCTGGACCCGGTCAACCAGCAGGGGCTGGAGACTGTCATTCGAGATCTTGCTGCGAATGGGGCGACGGTCCTGTTCTCGACCCACGTCATGCAGCACGCAGAGCGGCTGTGCGATCAAGTCGTCCTGATCGCCCGTGGCCGAAAGGCGTTCGATGGCACAGTGGCCGAGGCCCGGGCGACCAGCCGTCGGTTCCTGGAGCTGGAAGGAGCCATCGCGGCAGACCAGGCAGGGGCCCTGCCAGGGGTCGCAAGCGTTGAGGTCATCGCCGAGCAAGACGGGGTGCGGACGTTGAAGGCGGCGCTCAGCCAGGGAGCCCCGGGACAGGAGGCGCTGAAGGCGGCCTTCCTGAATGGACTGGACGTTCGGCGCTTTGAGCTGAAGGAGCCCACCCTTCACGACGCCTTCATCGACCTGACCGGCGATCATCCCGATCAGGACCAGAGCGTCGCTCGCAACGAAGTCGCGTCGGAGGCCGCACGATGAGCCGTATTCTTCTGATCGCCCGGCGCGAGTTCATGGCCTATGCCCGAACGGTCGGGTTCTGGCTGTCGTTGCTGGCCTTTCCGATGTTCGCCGTGCTGGGTGGGGCGATCCCGTTCCTGATGGACAACGCCGATCCGGTGCGGGCCGTCGTGCTGATCGAGGAGGGCCCTCAGGCCGCCGGTCTGGCGCTTGCGGTCGAGACGCGCCTGGCTGACGAGGCGGAACGGACGGCCGAGCGGGCGCGCGAGGCGGCCGAGGCGGCAGCGGAAAAGGCAGGCGCGCCTCCAGGCACGGCCGAGAGCGCCATCGCCCAGATGTCGCGACAGCGGATGCGAATTGTTGAGGCTCCTGCCGATCTTGCTATCGCAAGCCCGGGTGAGGCGAGGGACGCGCTGGTTCGCCGCTACCTGACGGACGAGACGCCAGAGACGCAGAGGCTGGATGCGATCGTGTTTCTGGATCGCAATGCCGAGGGACCGTCGGCTCGGGTCTGGGCGGCGCGAGCGACAGATGACACGGTCGAGGACTTCGTGCGTGGCGCGCTCCGCGACGCCAATCGTGACGCAGTCCTGACCGAGGCTGGCATCGATCCGGCCGTGGTCGAGGCGACGGACCGGTTCCGCCCGGAGGTGACGCTGTTTTCGCCGCGTTCGGCTGACGGGGGGGAGGTGTCGTTCCGCGATCGTCTGCCCGGGATCATTGGTCTCGCGTTCAGCTTCCTGCTTTGGTCTCTGATTATCACCGGAGCTTCGATCCTGCTGAACAGTGTGATGGAGGAGAAATCCAACAAGATCCTCGAGGTCCTGCTGTCCTCGGCCTCGCCGACTGAGATCCTGACGGGCAAGGTGCTTGGTGTGGCCATGCTGACCGTCTCGGTGCTGCTCGTCTGGGGTGGAATCGGGGCCGTGGGCCTTGCGATGTCAGTGCCAGAGACGGCGCTTGATGTCTGGGATGTGCTGACGACCGACGGGCTGATCTTCTATTTCCTGGCGTACATCGTCGGCGGCTATCTGATGTACGCGGTGCTGTTCGCCGCCATCGGTGCCTTCTGCGAGACGCCGCGCGACGCCCAGACCCTGATGGGTCCGATCATGATGGTGCTGGTCATCCCGATCCTGGTGGTTCAGTTCGCCCTGGTGAACCCGGACGCGCCCATGGTGCGGTTCATGAGCTGGGTGCCCTTCTTCACGCCATTCCTGATGGCTGCGCGCGCGCCCTCGGGACCCCCGATGGTCGAGATCATCGGCACGATGGCAGGCATGTTCGCAGTCGCGCTGCTCATGGTTTGGCTGGCCGGTCGAGCCTTCCGCGCGGGGGCCCTGTCGGACGTGAAGCTGAGCTGGAAGTCCTTCGGCCAGGCCATCGCGGGCGGCGGGCGCTAGGGCAGACGGGAACCCTTAGCCCCTGCCTAGCTGCGCTTTGCGGCCTCGATCGCTGCCGAGACCTCGACTGGATTGATGCTCGAGGTCGTACGGCCGTTGATCAGGAAGGTCGGGGTTCCAGCGAGCCCCAGTGTCTGACCGATGCCGTGAATGTCCGCGATGAGGTCGTCCGTATCCGGTGACGCCATGAGTGTCCGGGCCTGCGCCAGGTCAACGCCGTTCTCTGTCAGGATCCGGTCGACCGTGGCAGGGTCCAGCGCGGGCTCCGCCATCAGCGCCTGATGGACCGGCAGGTAACGGCCCTGGGCATGGGCGGCCAGGGCCGCGCGGGCGGCGTAGTTGGAGGACGTGTCATCGCCCCGATCCAGGATCGGCCACTCCTTGAAGACGAAGCGGACATCCGGATGAGCCCGGATGAGGGCGAGGAAGTCCTCCGACACCGCCTTGCAGCCGGGGCAGCGGTAGTCGAAGAACTCAATCACGGTCACCTTGGCATCGGCCGGTCCGATTGAAGGATCACGTGGATCTGGGGCCAGAAGGGCTACATTGGCTGCGATGTTGGCGTTGATCGTTTCGACCCGGTTGGCCTCTTCCGCCTGCTGCCGGGCCTGCACCGCCTCATCGAGCACCTGAGGGTTGGCAATGAGATAGGCGCGCACCTTCTCCCCGAAGTCGCCGCCTGTCGCATAGGGCACTGCAGCCAGCCCCAGGGCGATGGCCGATAGGGCGACAGCGAGCGCGCCTCCACGGCCAGAGGCGAAGAAGGCCAGGGGATCGCGCGCGGGCGGGGGCGGCGAGGGGGCGTCGTCGGTCATGGGTCTCTCGATGAGGTCGGGATCAGGCACCAGGCGGGGCGATGACGGTCCCGCGCCGACGTTCCTGACGGCGGTCCAGGTCGTCGATGTCGTCCATGGTAGCCCCTGAGGCGAGCACGATGTCCATGGCGCGTCGCCACTCGATAGAGCCTCGGGGCAAGAGGTCACGGGCGCGAAGTGCGAACTGGGTCGCCTGCTCCTGTCCTCCTGCGGCGAAGTAGAACTCGGCGGACGCCAGCCGCGCCTCGCCCTCCTTGCCCTGGCTGGAATAGGCTTGGGACAGCAAACGCCAGGCGAGGGTGTTGTCCGGCTCGCGTGCCGTCGCCAGCTTCAGATTGTCAACCGCATCGTCCAGCTGGGTGGGGTCATTGGTCTCGATCAAGGCGTGGGCAAGGTTGATGCGCAGCAGGGGCGCGCCGGGCAGCAGCTCTACCGAGCGACGGTGCGCTGCGATCGCCTCGGCGGGCCTGCCTTCCTCGAACAGGATCTGACCCTTGAGCTCCCACAGAAAGGGATTGTCGTCGTCCTCGGCGATCAGGGCATCGGTGGCGTCGAGTGCCCGCTGGGTCTGCCCGTCTCGGTACCAGGCGATCGCGCGGGCATAGCGGGCCGGAAACGAGGTGTCGTTGTCCAGGTAGGTCCGCAGCGTCTGGGTCGGCGGGTTCATGAAGGCTTCGATCTTCGCCTGGATCAGGGCGTGCTGCGCCATGCGCTCCGGGCTGTCGGTCCGGCTGTAGTTGCTCGCCGACTCGACGGGGCGGCGCAGCGCTTCGATGCGCTGGCCCGAGAGGGGGTGGCTGCGGAAGTACGGAAAGCGCCGGGCATCCGAGAAGACTTCCTGGCTGCGAAAATTCTCGAAGAACTCCACGAGGCCCCGGCCGGATTCACCGGCTGCTTCGAGCCCGCGCGCGGCGGTTATATCGGCCTCGCCCTCCTGACCCTGGAGATAGCGCAGGGCTCCGAGGGTGCCAAAATACTGGCCTGACCCCAGAAGAGCTGCTCCCGCGCCCGGCTCACCCGCCAGGACGGCCAGCGCGCCTAGCGCCATGGTCATGAGAAAAGGCTGCATCCCTGCGCCTTGGGCCCCGTCGCGCAGGGTGTGGCGGTTCTTGATGTGACCGGCTTCGTGGGCGATCACGCCAAGCAGCTGGTTGGGCGTATCGGTTCTGAGGATCAGGCCGGTGTTGATGCCCATGATCCGACCGCGCGTGGCAAAGGCGTTCAGATCATTGTCGGCGACCAGCAGGACCTCGACGTCCGCAGGTTCCAGCCCCATCGCCACGAACACGGGATCTGACCATTCGCGGATGATGCCCTCGACCTCGGTGTCCCGGATGGTCGACTGCGCCGAGACCGGGGTCGCTGCCACGACCATGGCCGCAGCAGCGATAAGCCCGGTCAGGGGTCGCAAGGCGAGACGGGTCAGCCCGATCATGGCGAACTCCTGTGACTGGCGCCCCCGCCTCGTCGCACCAAACTAGTGTGGATCGGTCAGAGACGCCACCACCCGCGTTTGGGCTTGGGCGGCGGTGCCGTGATTTGCGCCGGATCATTGGCGATGATCTCGGTCAAGCTCGGTGCGGCGGCTTCCGGTTCAGGCTCGGCGGGAGCGGCATTGGGCTCGGGTTCCGGTGCAGGTTCTGCAATGGGTTCAGGCGCGGCTTCGACGACCACTTCGGGCTCGGTCACCGTTTCAGAGACAGGTTCCTTCGCAGCGGGTGCCTCGGCGACTTCTGCGTCCGCCTCGGCAAGAGCCGTGGCTGACACCGACTTGCGGCGTACGCGGCGACGCTGGGGCTCGACGATCCCCTCGGGCGCAGGGTCGACGGCCGCTGACTCTTCAGCATCGGCCGTGACGGCGTCCGGCGTCTCTGCCGGGCCAGCGTCCTCCTGCTCGAAGCGATCACGGCCCCGGCCCCGGCCGCGCCGACGGCGACGACGGCCCCCTTCGCGGTCACCGGACACGCCGGCATCGAGGCTCTCCGGTGTGCGGGCTGGGCGCTCGGATTCGCCGTTTTCCGAAGCTTGAACCGGAGCGCTTTCGCCCCGGGGCTGTGGGTTCAACGGGTCGAACCAGACATAGGGGTCTTCCAGCGACGGCGTGCGGCCGCGCACCCAGAAGAAGGAGGAGCCGACTTCGGCCTCGCCGTCCTCGCGCATGCGGCGTCCGCCACGACGACCCCGGCGACGACGGCGGCCGTCGGCGTCATCATCGTCGTTCGTCGGCGCGGCCTCTTCGACCGGCGCTTCGTCCCTGCGTCCCCCGCGACGACGGCGACCCCGTCCTCGGCCTCTTTCGCCGTCCTGACGCTCGGAACGCTCGCGAGGTTCGTCGTCATCGGCGTCCTCACGGTCAAGATCGGACTCATCCTCGTCGTCGAGAACGATGTCGTCGTCGTTTTCGAAGTCCTCGTCGTCGTGGAAGGCGCTGTCGTCGAAGTCATCCTCGAGGTCCGCGAGAGAGACGGTCGTCTCGGGCGGCGTGAAGTCCTCGTTGGTCTCGGTCCGCTCGATCGAGCTTTCACCCTGGCCAAGCCGATCGTCGATCTGGATGACGACCGCCAGCCCGCGCGTCCTCTGCAGATGCTGCAGATAATCCCGCTTGTGGTTCAGGATGTAGAGGGCGACAGCGGATGAAACCTTCAGGTTGACCGAGCCCGCGCCGTTCTTGCCGGCCTCGATATCGACAGCGCGCAGGACCATCAGTGCCGCACTTTCAGCCGAGCGGACCCGTCCGGCGCCGGCGCAGTGTGGGCAAACCTCGGTCGCACCCTCGATGACGCCCAGACGACGACGTTGGCGGCTGATTTCCATCAGGCCGAAGCCCGAGATGCGGCCCATCTGGATGCGCGCCCGGTCGCGGGCCAACTCGTCCTTCAGGATGCGTTCGACGGTCCGGTTATTCTTGGACTCGTCCATATCGATGAAGTCGATGACGATCAGCCCGGCCAAGTCGCGCAGGCGCAGCTGGCGGGCGGCCTCGGCGGCGGCTTCGCAGTTGGTCTTGAAGGCCGTGGCCTCGACGTTGCGCTCCTTGGTGGCGCGGCCGGAGTTGACGTCGATGGCGACGAGCGCCTCGGTCTGGTTGATGACCAGATAGCCGCCGGACTTCAGCGGCACGACGGGCTGGTGGATCTGCGTCAGCAGTTCCTCGATGCCGTTGGCCGCGAACAGGGGTTTTGAGCCAAGATACAGATGCACCTTCCTGGCCTGGGACGGCATGAGCACGCGCATGAAGTCGCGCGCTTCCTTGAAGCCCTCGATGCCCTCGACCTGGATGCCGTCGAAGTCCTTGTCGAACATGTCGCGCACGGCGCGGCGGACGAGGTTTTCCTCCTCGTAGATCAACGAGGGGGCGTGGCTGGCCAGGGTCGTCTCGCGGATCGTCTCCCACAGGCGCAGCAGATACTCGTAATCGCGCTTGATCTCGGCCTTGGTGCGCTTGGCCCCGGCGGTGCGGATGATCAGCCCCATGCCGCGTGGCACGTCGAGCGCGGCAGCGGCGGCCTTCAGGCGCTTGCGGTCGGTGGCCTGGGTGATCTTGCGGGAAATGCCACCGCCCTTGCCGGTGTTGGGCATCAGGACGCAGTAACGGCCAGCCAGGGACAGCCAGGTGGTCAGGGCCGCGCCCTTGCCGCCTCGCTCGTCCTTGACGACCTGAACCAGCAGGATCTGGCGCCGCTTGATGACGTCCTGGATCTTGTAGCGCCGCATGAGGCGACGCTTCAGACGTTCCTCTTCGGCCAGACCTCCTTCGGATTCGCCGTCGTCCGACTCGCGGATCGCTTCGTCGTCCTGGTCATCCTCGGCCGAGTGGGCCTCGGCCATGATGGCTTCCCGGTCTGCAGCCGGGATCTGGTAGTAGTCGGGGTGGATTTCGTTGAAGGCCAGGAAGCCGTGGCGGTTGCCGCCATACTCCACAAAGGCCGCCTGAAGACTGGGCTCTACGCGCGTGACCTTGGCGAGATAGATGTTTCCGCGAAGCTGGCGCTTGGTCTTCGACTCGAAGTCGAATTCCTCAACCTGGCGGCCGTCCACGATGGCGACGCGGGTTTCTTCCGCGTGCGCTGCATCGATCAGCATTGTCTTGGACATGGATTGTTTCTCTCTGGCGCGCTCGGCCCGCCCGCAGGTGCGGGGTGAAGGCGGCTCGCCGAATGGGGAAGAAGGCGCTCGCGTCGCGCATTGCCCCTGCGTCATGGCCGTGGCCGATGACGACGACCGGCCCGGATCGGGCTGGCGGTCGAAGGGTTTGGCAGGCGGTTGGGCCCATGGGTTCTGGTCGGTCCTGGAGGTCGTCCCGCCGTCAGGCGAAAGGCTCCGGTTCGGAAAAACCCGGCTCCGTCGATCCTCGGGCATAGCCGAAGGGGTCTCGAAAGGCGGGAAGTCTAGCGCCGCGCCGGGGCCGCGCCAGCCCGACAGGACTGCGGCGCGATCGTTCGCGGACGGATGCAAGCATAAGCATGCCGAACGTGAATGAAAAGGCGCACGTGTTTTCGCTCAGCCTTAACCCGATGCTCATCGCAATCGGTCATGGTGGTCCCAACGATAATGGTGGGTCGCCGTCAGAATGCCGCGTCCAATGCGTTTCAACCTGTCTGCCTGGGGCCTTCGCCAGTGGGCCATGACACTGCTCGCGCTCGGTATCCTTGCGGGCGTTCTCGCCGTGGCAGGACAGGGAATGGCGTCGGGCGCGACCGGCGACGTGCGCGGTGTGCGCTTTGGCGGCGACACGACTCGGACCCGGGTCGTCATCGATCTGGACCGGTCCGCTCGCGGCGAAGTCATCGAGCAGGGTGACAACGGCCGCTTGATCCTGACGCTGGCGGGTGTCGGTGCCGGTCGCGGTGTTGACGGTGCCGGAACTGGACTTGTGCGCGACTGGCGGGTCAGTTCCTCGGGCACGGCGTCGCGCGTTCAACTCGGCCTGGCCCGGACAGCCCGGATCGAACGGCGCTTCCTGCTTCCTCCCGGCGACGGGGTCGCGCATTATCGCTATGTCATTGACATCGCCTCGACCGGCGGGGCGGCCTCGTCGTCCGTGCGTGAAGCACCGCGGACGTCGGTTCGGCGGGCACAACGTCCCCTGATCGTCATCGATGCCGGCCACGGTGGGCACGACCCAGGCGCTCGCGGTCATGACCGCAACGAAAGCGAGATCACGCTCGCTGCCGCCATCGCCCTGCGCGACGAACTGAACCGGACGGGGCGCTATCGGGTCCTGATGACCCGCGAAACCAACGTTTATGTGGGATTGAGCCAGCGCGTACGGATCGCCCGCCAAGCCGACGCCGACTTGTTCATTTCGCTTCATGCGGATGCCGGTGCGGATCCGGCGACCCGGGGTGCTTCTGTTTATACCCTGTCAGAACAGGGGGCGTCGCGTGCCGTCCGAGAGGTGACCCGCTCGGAAGATTGGCACCGCGATCTGCACCTGCCGGGCCGCGATCCGTCCGTGGACCGGATCCTGCTCGACATGACCCAGAGGGCGACCCAGAATCGCTCGGCCCAGTTCGCCCGGGTGCTGTTGAGTCACATCGAAGAGGCGGACCACCCGCTGCTCCGTCGCAGTCATCGGGACGCGGGCTTCGCCGTCCTTCTGGCCCCCGACGTCCCTGCCGTCCTTTTGGAGATGGGATTCATGACCAATCCGGACGACGAGCGGGCCCTGGCCGACACGCGCCAGCGTCAGCGTCTCATGCGGGCCGTCGCCGAAGGCATCGACCGCTATTTCAGCCAGCCTGCTGGCGGAACGATGATCGCTGGAGTGCCCGGAACCGGTAGCTGACGCTCCGGACACTTTCCGGCCTTTGCGCCGGACCCGACGCGGGCTAAACCCGAACCAGGCGTCAGTCGGAGAAGCCACGAAGTGAAGGTTGCCGAGCGTTGGTTCGTGATGGCGGGGGTCGCCCTGCTGGGCGCGATCGCGCTTGCCGGGCTCCTGGTGGCCATCTACGCGGCCTGGCTTCTGCACGACCTGCCAGATGCGTCCGAACTGGCCGACTACCGCCCGCCGACGGCGACGCGCGTCTATGCCGGCGACGGGACCCTGATCGGAGAGTTCTCGGACGAACGGCGCATCTATGTGCCCTATGAGCAGATCCCTACGGAGGTGGTGCAGGCGTTCCTGGCCGCCGAGGACCGGAACTTTTTCCAGCACGGCGGCATCGATGTGTCGGGCCTCGGACGGGCCATGTTCAAGAACATCTTCAACGCCGCGACTGGCCGGCGACTGGAGGGCGGTTCGACGATCACCCAGCAGGTGGCCAAGAACGTTCTGCTGACGAACGAGTCGACGCTTGGCCGCAAGTTGAAGGAAGCCATCCTGTCCAGCCGCCTTGAGGCGACGCTGTCCAAGGAACAGATCCTCGAGCTCTATCTGAACGAGATCTTCCTCGGCTATCGCAGCTATGGCGTCGCTTCGGCCGCGTTCAACTATTTTGGCAAGTCCCTTCAGGAGCTGACTCCAGAGGAAGCAGCCTTCCTGGCGGCCCTGCCGAAGGGGCCAAACAACTATCATCCCAAACGGCATCCTGAAGCGGCCAAGGCGCGGCGCGACTGGGTGCTGGGCGAAATGTTGCAGAACCAGTTCCTGACCCAGGCGGCCTACGACGCGGCGGTCGCAACCCCGCTGACGACCCGCGAGGCACCGCGCCGCGCAGAGTATCAGGATGCCGACTTCTTCGTGGAGGAGGCGCGCCGCATCGCTCGGGCCAACCCGGATTTCGGCGATCAGCTGAATGCGGGGGGGTTCTACATGCGCACGACGCTGGATCCTTCGCTCCAAACCGCCGCACGCGACGCCCTGATGCGGGGCCTGGAAAACTATGATCGGCGCCATGGATGGCGGGGACCGTGGGGCACGACAGATTTCGCGCCCGGCTGGCAGGCCGTCGCCTTGCGCCAGACGGCACCGCCTGAGCGCCGGGAATGGCGCGCTGCGGCAGTTGAGAGCGTCTCTGGCAACACGGTACGGGTGCGCACGGCACGGGATGACGAGACCGGAACCCTGATCGCCGCCGACGCCGCCTGGGCCAATGCCAAAAGACCTCTCAGGCGGGGTGACCTGATCTTCGTGGAGCCTCGCAACGGGCAGTTCGCTCTCAAGCAGGTTCCGAACGTGAACGGCGCGCTCGTTGCGATCGAGCCCCAGTCGGGACGCGTGCTGGCCATGGTCGGCGGATACTCCTTCGCCCTGTCGAGCTTCAACCGCGCCACGCAGGCGCAGCGACAACCGGGTTCATCGTTCAAGCCTTTCGTTTATGCGGCCGCGCTCGAAGACGACTTCACGCCTGCCTCTATCGTCGTCGATGGTCCCATCAGCTTTGCCGGCGGGCCAGGAGGGCGCCGGTGGACGCCCGAAAACTACAGCCGGCAGTATTACGGTCCCCAGACGCTTCGCCGCGGGCTGGAGCTTTCCCGAAACGTCATGACTGTCAGGCTTGCCAACTCGATTGGCATGGACAGGGTCGTCGAACTGGCCGGACGCATGGGCGTCGCCGAGAACCTGCAACCCAACCTTTCGGTTTCGCTGGGTGCCGGCGAGGTCACAGCGCTTGACATCACGGCCGCCTACTCGGCGTTCGTCAACGGCGGGCGGCGGATCGAGCCCTATCTGATCGAGTACGTTCAGGACCGGGACGGGGAGACCATCTATCGCGCCGACCAACGTCGTTGCCGGGATTGCGGGCGCGCGTTCACGGGCCAGGCGTCGCCCTTCCTCGAGCCGCGTGGGACGCAGGTGATCGACCCGATCACTGCCTATCAGATCAGCTCCATGCTGGAGGGAGCCATCCAGCGCGGCACGGCAGCGAGCGCCCGCGGTCTGGGCCGTTGGGTCGGCGGCAAGACCGGCACCACCAACGAGTATCGCTCGGCCTGGTTCGTCGGCTTCACGACGGACATCGTTGTGGGGATCTATGTCGGTTTCGACGACAACCGCTCTCTCGGGTCTGGCGAGGCCGGTGCCTCGGCCGCTGTGCCGATGTTCATCGACTTCATGGAGGATGCCCTGCGCGAGCGTCCGGCCCGGCCGTTCGTGCGTCCCCGTGGTGCCGTGTTCCGCACTGTCAACGGCATCGAGGAAGCGTTCCGCCCTGGAACGGAGCGCCGTCGCGAAGAGGAAACGGCTCCGGACCCAGAGGCCGTCGCGGGTCCGCAGAACTACAACGACGTCGTGCGTCGCGAGCAGGAGGCGGCCGCGGCCGCCGCAGGAGAAGCACCGGCCCAGCCGCCGCCTCAGCAGCCCCAGCGCCAGGAGCCGGCTCAGGATCTTGACGGCTTGTTCTGACGTCGCTGGCCCCTAGCCAAGGCGGCCGGACCCCTCTATCTCCGCGCCTCACCTTTGGATCGCGGAGTTTGCGATGAGACCGGATGTCGAGGCCATGAAGGCCGACATCGAGCAGAGCGTCGCTCTGCTCAGGAGGCGTCTTTGACTGGGATGTCGCCGTCAGAAAGCTTGATGAGCTAAACGCCAGGGTCGAGGATCCGACCCTTTGGGACAAGCCCGACGAGGCCCAGGCCGTCAGCCGTGAACGCTCGCGACTGGAAGCCCAGATCAACGCCGTCAAGGAGATGGAGACCGGCCTGGAAGAGGGTGTGATGCTCTCGGAAATGGCCGATGAGGAAGCGGACGAGGCCACGCTCGAAGAGGCGCGTGGACAGCTGCGCGCCATCAAGGAACGGGCGGCGCGTGCCGAACTGGAAGCGCTGCTGTCTGGCGAGGCCGACGGAAACGACGCCTATCTGGAAGTGAACTCCGGGGCTGGTGGCACCGAATCCAACGACTGGGCCGGAATGCTGCTGCGGATGTATTCCCGCTGGGCCAAGGCGCATGGCTATGAGGTCGAGATCGAGGCCGAGGAGTCCGGCGAGCAGGCTGGCATCAAGTCCGCCACTATCCAGATCAAAGGACCCAATGCCTATGGCTGGCTGAAGTCGGAATCCGGTGTGCACCGGCTGGTGCGGATCAGCCCCTACGATGCGGCGGCCAAGCGGCACACGTCGTTCGCCTCCATCGGTGTTTCGCCGGTCGTGGACGACACCATCGAGATCGACATCAATCCATCGGACGTGAGGACCGACACCTATCGAGCGTCGGGCGCGGGCGGGCAGCACATCAACAAGACCGACTCGGCGGTGCGTCTGACGCACATTCCGACCAACACGGTCGTGGCCTGTCAGGCGGGACGTTCACAGCACCAGAACCGCGAGCAGGCCTGGAAGATGCTGCGGGCGCGCCTGTACGAACTGGAGTTGCAGAAGCGCGAGGCGGCGGCGCAGGCGTTGGCAGACGCAAAGACCGACATCGGCTGGGGCCACCAGATACGATCCTACGTTCTGCAGCCGTACCAGATGGTCAAGGATCTGAGGACCGAAGTGGAAACATCGGACACCCAGGGCGTGCTTGACGGTGATCTCGACCGCTTCATGGGCGCGGCCCTGGCGGCGCGCGTCGGCGAGACGCGCGGCAGCACAGTCGACTGATCGCGGATCATCCCTCCCCCAAGGTGGGGGAGGGACGTGGCCTTCAGACCGTCTTCATCTCGACGGTCTGGGGTGCCTCGGGAGCCGGGGTCGGAGCAAGGGCAGGGGCCTGCATCTCGACCGGAGCCGGGCGAGGGGCCGCTGCCGCCGGAGCCGGTGTGTCGCGTCGGCTTTGCAGGACGCGGCCCTGGAAGTAGGCTCCGATGTCGATCGACAGTTGTTCTGCGGTGATGTCGCCGTCGACGTAGGCCGTCGATACCAGCTTGACCTGCTTGCCTGAGACGCCACCGACGACGCGGCCGCGAACCTCGAGATAGTCGGCCGTCACGCTGCCTTCGATCGCCCCGGTCTCGCCCACGATCAGACGGCCGACGCGGACGTCACCCTTGACGGATCCATCCACCTGAAGGTCGCCGGCACCTGAGACGTTGCCTTCAAATTGCAGGTCCGACGACAGGGTCGACAGGCCACGAGAGGACGCGATGGGCGAAGGAGCCGGCGCGGCCGGCGATTGCGCACGGGCGGCGTTCGGTGACGGCAAATCCGGCAGAGGCGGGATCGGCGGTGCGGTCGAAGGACGGTCGGGCGCGGCGGGTTTGGCTTTATTGAACAAGGGTGTCTCCGGCTCTCATGAAGCGGGCGGGATTTTGCGGACGTCCATCCATCCACACTTCATAGTGCAGATGAACGCCGGTCGAGCGACCGGTTGAACCCATGGCTCCAATGCGCTGCGTGAGGCCGACGCGCTGGCCGGCGCGGACCGCGATGGAGTTCAGATGGGCGTAGCGTGTCTTGAAGCCTCGACCGTGGTCTATCTCAACGGTGTTGCCATAGCCTGAACGAACGCCGGCGAAAGACACGATTCCAGGAGCCGTGGCGTAGATCGGAGAGTTCAGTGGGGCGGCGAAGTCCTGCCCCTGATGCACCGCCGGGCGACCGTTGAAGGGATCGAAGCGGACGCCAAAGCTCGAGGTCGTCCGGGCCGTTGTCGGCCGATCGAACGGAAGGCCCTCAGCCGTATCGGCGAGGCGGCGCATTTCCGTCAGGTTGTCTGCGGCGTGACGGATGCGAACAGCGAACGGTTCATCGACATCGAGGATCGTGGCGAGTGCCTTCGCGTCATTCGCCTCGACAAGAGGACCGCCGAGGGCCGAACCGGTGGGGGCGTAGGCCGCCGGGTTCAGACCGGCGAGCCGGAAGGCCAGACGCAGGCGCTCGGCGCGTGACTGGGCGAAGTCCCCTGCGCGTTCGATCAGGCGTTCCTGGTCCATGCGGACGGCAACGATGCGCTGGACAGGAGACTCGACGCCATTGGGTGGAGCCGGGGTGGGGGCAAGAGCGGTCTCGGCCCCATCAACGCCCCGAAACATGCCCATGACGTTGGTGAGGGCGGCGTGGCGGCGCTCGACCATCTGGGCCATTTCGTCCAGCCCGCCCGTGGTGGCGGACATGCGGACGACGGCGGTCTCGAGGCGGGCCTGGAGGTCAGCGTTCAAGCGTTCCGATGCGGCGCGAGCGCGAGCGACCTCGTCATCGGCGCGATTGGCCATCACCATGTCGAACAGGAAGCCGCCCGAGGCGATGAGGGTCCAGGCCGCGCCGACGACGGCGACGCCCGCCATCATCATCTGCCGACCCGATGTCAGAACATAGCCGCGCGTCTCGTCGTTCTGGCGCAGATAAACATGCCGTTCCGGAAACCAGCGGTCGATCAAAGAGCGCCCGACTGCTCCCTGTTCTTCAACCATGTTAACACGCCCCCATGCACGGGAAGCGTTATCTGTGAACTGTTGCCCGGCGGCAATACCGTTCACGCAATCTTAACCACGTTACCTGCTCTGAATCGCCGAAACGAATCTGGAGAAGGTTAAAGTTCGCCTGTCGGGCGATTTGTTACATCTATGGCTTTCCCCAACTGCACTGTCGAAACCCTCCGATGTCGGATCAGCCTGCTTCAAAGGCTCTGAACGGCAGCCAGAACCGCTTCGGCATGCCCCTTGACCGAGACCTTGCGCCAGACGCGGCGGACGACGCCCGAGCCGTCGATCAGGAAGGTGGCGCGTTCGATGCCCATGTAGGTCTTGCCGTACATACTCTTCTCGACCCAGACGCCGTAGGCCTCGGTGACGCCGGTTTCCTCGTCCGAGGCCAGGGTGACCTTGAGGTCGTACTTGGCCTTGAACTTGTCGAGCTTCTTCACCGGATCCTTGGACACGCCGATGACGGTGATGCCCGCCTTGGCGAAGGCCTCGGCGTGGGCGGTGAAGTCCTTGGCCTCGTTGGTGCAGCCGGGTGTGTCGGCCTTAGGATAGAAGTAGAGGACGGTCGGCCCTGACAGGATGGCGCGGCCGCCGCCGTCGGCGGGCATGTCGAACGCGGGGGCCTTGGAGCCTTCGGTGATGTCGGTCATTGCAAGTCCTTCCTTCCGCTCATCCCGGCGAAAGCCGGGACCCAGTCCTTTCGCGAGGCGGTCTGGGACCGGCAACGCGACCTATCGCCACCACGGATCGCCCAAAGCGCTGGGTCCCGGCTTTCGCCGGGATGAGCGGATCAGATGGGGCGGACGAGAATTATCTGTCCTCGTTTGCCCGCTTGAACCTCAAAAGCACCCGAGGGCTGCTCCGCTTCATGCCGGGCGTATGTACGCTCCGGATCTGTTACGACCTCACCGTTGATCCGAACCCCTCCGCCCTTGATCAGGTTCACGGCCTGCTTGATCGAGGGCGCGAGGCCAGCTTCTCGGACAAGTACGCTCGCGGATCGATGGGTGAACGGACTTCCGTTGCGGGCAATCTCTTCGTCAGTACCTTGCCACGGCAGGTGTTTGGTCACGAGCGCAATAGTGATGTTGTTCTCGAACACTGCTTCGGCTCCAAGCCTTGCTTGTTCCGCCGCCTCGGCCCCGTGCAGCATCGTCGTAGCGGCGTCGGCCAGCGCCTTCTTGGCCTCGTTGATCTCCGCACCTTGCAGGGCTTCGTAGCGGGCGATCTCGTCCACCGGCAGGTCGGTGAACAGGCGCATGAAGCGGCCGACGTCGGCGTCCTCGGCGTTTCGCCAGAACTGCCAGTAGTCGAAGGGCGAGAGTTGGTCGGCATTCAGCCAAACGGCACCCTGCGCCGTCTTGCCCATCTTGCCGCCGGACGCCGTGGTCAGAAGCGGCGTGGTCAGGCCGAAGGCGGCCTTCTGGTCCATGCGGCGGACCAGATCGACGCCGGAGACGATGTTCCCCCACTGGTCCGAGCCGCCCATCTGAAGCGTCACGTTGCGGGTGCGGTTCAGCTCCAGGAAGTCCACCGACTGCATCAGCATGTAGTTGAACTCAAGGAAGGTCATCGGCTGCTCGCGCTCGAGTCTCAGCTTGACCGAGTCAAACGCCAGCATGCGGTTGACGGTGAACTGGGTGCCGAAATCCCGCAGGAACTGGATGTAGCCATAGGTCGACAGCCAGTCGTCGTTGTTGACCATGACCGCGTCGCTCGGGCCGTCGCCAAAGGTCAGAAACTTCGAAAAGACCGACTTGATGCTGTCCAGGTTCGACCGGATGGTTTCATCTGTCAGCTGGGGGCGCGAGGCGTCCTTGCCGGTCGGGTCCCCGACCTTGGTCGTGCCGCCGCCCATAAGGACGACGGGCTTGTGACCGGCCTGCTGGAGCCGGCGCAGCATCATGATCTGGATCAGGCTGCCGACGTGGAGCGAGGGGGCCGTCGCGTCGAACCCGGTGTAGGCCGAGATCACGCCGGCATTGGCCGCCGCGTCCAGCTCCGCCGGATGAGTGATCTGGTGAATGTAGCCGCGCGCCTGGAGCGTCTGGAGAAAGTCGGACTGGAAGGCGGGTTCGGTCATGGCGTCAGACGGGCTTGGCTTTGGGAGGAGGGGGCGTGTAGCACGTGTGTATGCTGTGGCGGAAACGAGCCAAACTCTATGAGCAGGCTATCCTGAGGCCTCACCCCTCTGAACAAGGGGTGCCACCGTTGGACCTGACCGTTGATTACCGCAAATGCGGGTCAGCGTTGGTCGTGGAGTTCGTCACTCACGAGGATACCGATTGGATCGTTTGGCCCGGGCTGGCAGAGCCCAAGAGAGCCGACCACCTCTGGCAGACGACCTGTTTTGAGGTCTTCATCCAAACGGACGTAGGGTATCTTGAGTACAATCTCTCGCCGTCATCATCGTGGGCCTCGTACCGGTTTGACGGCTACCGGAGCGGGATGCGCTCCGCGCCGGAGTTTGTCGCTTCGAGCGGCATGCGGTTCGAGAACTACTGGGGATTGCTTCGCGCGCAGCTACTTCTGCCGCCGAACGCTAAACGACTCGGCTTTTCAGCAGTGATCCAGACCACCGACGGGCGTTTCGTGCATTGGGCCTTGGCTCACCCGTCCGATAAGCCGGACTTTCATCATCCCGATAGCTTCGTTCTGGACCTTCCATGATCTTTGGCATCGACCGTCTGCTCGCCGATCCGGCCCTGCTGGGACAGTTGAAGGGACGGCGCGTGGCGCTGCTGGCGCATCCGGCCTCGGTGACGGCGGATCTGACCCACTCCATCGACGCATTGATTGCCGCGGGCGTGACCATCAGCGCCGCCTTCGGGCCCCAGCACGGGATGAAGGGCGACCTGCAGGACAACATGATGGAGAGCCCGGACTACCGCGATCCGGTCCACGGCTTTCCCGTGTTCAGCCTGTATGGCGAAGTGCGCCGGCCCCGCGACGACTGGATGGAGACGTTCGACGTCATCCTGGTCGATCTTCAGGATCTGGGCTGCCGCATCTACACCTATGTGACGACGCTGCTCTATGTGCTGGAGGCCTCGGCGCGGCACGGCAAGTCGGTATGGGTGCTGGATCGACCCAACCCGGCCGGTCGCCCGGTCGAGGGGCTGACCCTTTTGCCGGGATACGAGAGCTTCGTCGGGGCTGGCCCCATGCCGATGCGCCACGGGCTCACGATGGGTGAACTGGGCCACTGGTTCATCGACCACTTCAAGCTCGCGGTCGAGTACCGGGTGGTCGAGATGCACGGGTACGACCCCGAGGCGGCACCGGGCTTTGGATGGCCGTTGGGACAGCGGGAGTGGATCAATCCCAGCCCGAATGCGCCGAACCTGTCGATGGCGCGCTGTTATGCGGGCACCGTCATGCTGGAGGGCGCGACCCTGTCCGAAGGGCGGGGGACCACACGGCCGCTGGAGCTGTTCGGCGCGCCGGATATCGACGCCCGCGCGGTGATCGCCGAGATGCACGCCTTGGCGTCGGACTGGCTGGGTGGATGTGTGCTGCGGGACATGTGGTTCCAGCCGACGTTCCACAAACATGTCGGTCAGCTGTGTTCGGGGGTCCAGATCCACGTTGAGGGACCGCACTATGGCCATCACGCCTTCATGCCGTGGCGGGTCCAGGCGCTGGGGTTCAAGGCGATCCGGCGGCTGTATCCGAATTACGATCTGTGGCGGGATTTTCCATATGAGTATGCCTTCGACCGTCTGCCCATCGACACGATCAACGGTGGACCAGGCCTGAGGATATGGGTCGACGTCCCAGAGGCAGCGCCTGGCGATCTCGACGCCCTGACGCGACCGGATGAGGCAGCCTGGATGGAAGCGCGGCGACCGCATCTGATCTATTGAGCGGATCACGCGTTGCCGACAGGGGCGGCGCGTGGCAGAGAGCCCGCCTTCGGAGTGTAGCGCAGCCTGGTAGCGCATCTGCTTTGGGAGCAGAGGGTCGCAGGTTCGAATCCTGCCACTCCGACCAATCCCCTTTTTTGTGAGTTACCGCTCGCGCCACGGGCACTCGCTGCTTGAGCTCGGCTCGCGTCTTTTCGTCTCTGGTGCCGTGCCCGAGGCCGCGTCATTGTCCGTCGAGACTTCGACTGGAGGTGCAGATGGCCGAACCGATCAAATCCATCCTCATTGTCGGCGGGGGCACGGCCGGGTGGATGGCGGCGGCGGCGATCAAGCGGTCGGTGGGGCCTAACGCCGAGGTTCGTCTGGTCGAGAGCGCCGATATCGGCATCGTCGGCGTCGGCGAAGCGACGGTGCCGCCGATCCGCGACTTCAACGCCATGATCGACCTCGATGAGGCCGAGTTCATGCGCGAGACCAAGGCCACCCTCAAACTCGGCATCGAGTTCAACGGCTGGGGCCGGGTGGACAGTGCCTATTTTCATCCCTTCGGCACATTCGGGCGCGGGCCGACTCTTGGGGAGTTTCCGGGGTCGTACTTCGCGCTGAAGGCGCGCGGGAAGGCGGCGAGCCTGGAGGCCTATTCGGTCACCTCGCACGCGGCGCGTCGGGGCAAGGTCGGGGAGCGGTCCAATGACCCGCGCTCCGCCCTGGCGGGTTTCCATACCGCCTATCATTTCGATGCGGTGCTGTATGGCCAGTATCTGAGGAAAGTCTGCGCCGGGCGGGGCATCGAGCGAATTGAGGGCGAGATCACCGAGGTCGTACAGCGGCCCGAGGACGGCTTTGTCGATCATGTGGTGCTGAAGGATGGTCGCACACTGAAGGCCAACCTGTTCATCGACTGCACGGGGTTCCGGGGACTGTTGATCGAGCAGACCTTAAAGGCCGGATATGAGGACTGGTCGCACTGGCTGCCCATGAACCGAGCGCTGGCCGTGCCTTGCGCCAAGGTGCGGGAGGTTGATCCCTTCACGTCCTCGACGGCCCGCGAGGCCGGCTGGCAATGGCGGATCGCGCTGCAGCACCGCACAGGCAACGGCTATGTCTACTGCTCGGACTTCATCGATGACGACCGGGCGCGCGAAACGCTGCTGGCCAATCTGGATGGAGAAGCCCTGGCGGAGCCCCGGCCGCTGCGGTTCGTGACCGGACGACGCAGGAAGCTGTGGGACAAGAACGTGGTGGCGCTGGGCCTGTCGTCCGGGTTCATCGAGCCGCTGGAATCGACCAGCATCCATCTGGTGCAGGTCGGGATCATCCGGTTGCTGCAACACTGGCCGGACAAGGGCTTCAGTCAGGCCAACACCGATGGCTACAACCGGCGGCTGGTGCGCGAGATCGAGTTGATCCGCGACTTTGTGATTCTGCACTATCACGCGACCCAGAGGGACGACACGCCGTTCTGGCGGCATGCGGCGTCGATGCCGATCCCCGACAGTCTGGCCGAGCGGGTCGAGATGTTCCGGGACTGCGGCCTGCTGTTTCAGGTCGGGGCCGACGAATACTTCAGCCAAGGGTCGTGGATGGCGGTGATGATGGGGCAGGGGATCACGCCCCGTGCCTACAACCCGCTTTACGACTACCAGAACCTGGATCAGGTCGCCGCGGGCTTCGAGCAAACGCAGCGGGCCTGGGCAGCGACCGCCAACGCCTTGCCGGCGCACGAAGACTATCTGAAGGCCAAGGGGATGTGGGCGGAAGAGACAGCGGCGGCGGCGTGATGTGCCAGACCGCAAATGGCCCGAGTGGCTCCGCGGGTAGGGATCGAACCTACGACCAGCCGATTAACAGTCGGCTGCTCTACCGCTGAGCTACCGCGGAATACACACTCGGGAGGCGCGCCTATAGCAGCGGGTTTCCGCGTCGCGCAACGGGAAATCTCATCCGTGTCGATCCTGACTGTCGAAGACCCTGACGATCCCCGCGTTGCGGCCTTTCGCGACATTCGCGAGCGCGACCTGACGGGCCGTGAGGAGCTGTTCGTGGCCGAGGGTGAGGTCGTCCTGAATGTGTTGCTGTCGGCGCGATCCCTGTGTCGGCCGAGCGCGGTCCTGATGGCGGCGCACCGTATCGAACAGCGGGCCGAGCTGCTGGCTCGGGTGCCTTCAGGCGTTCCGATCTATGCCGCGTCGCAAGCGGTCCTGGACCGTATTGCCGGCTTCGCCCTGCATCGCGGGATCCTGGCCTTGGGTGAGAAGCCCCCGGAACCGGACCTCGATGACCTGCTGCGCAAACTGCCCGAGCGTGCGGTTGTCCTGGCGGCGTCCGGGATCGGCAATCATGACAATATGGGCGGACTGTTCCGCAATGCGGCGGCGTTTGGAGCCTCAGCGCTGCTGAGGGACGACCAATGCTGCGATCCCTTCTACCGCAAGAGCATCAGGGTCTCGGTGGGTGCCGTGCTGCGCACGCCGACCGGTGTGGCGGGATCGACCGGGGCCGTGGTGGATCGACTTGAGGCTGCGGGTTTTGAAGTCATCGCCCTTTCGCCATCGGCGCGGGAGCCTTTGGCCTTTATGGCGCGAGGCGGGCGTCAGGCGCTGCTGGTCGGGTCGGAGGGGCCGGGCCTGCCTGCGGACATTCTGCGTCGCGTCAGAACCGTCGGAATCCCGATGGCCGGTGGGTTCGACTCGCTCAACGTGGCGACCTCGGCAGCGATCGCCCTGCATCAAATCTGCGATCCCTCAGTCACCTAAAATTCAACACATTAACGCTTTGTCTACCTTGATGAACGGCGACTTCCGTGTCGCTATGGACGCCCGGGAGGACGACATGGGCAGCTTGTTGAGCTTCATGGGACGCAACGTGCGGATCGTGGTCGCCGTGGCTGTGATCGCCGCAAGCGTCGGTGCCGCAGGCGCGATCGGCTGGATGACCGCGCCGATCTGATCTGTCTGCGATCCTGTCAGGATCGCGATGGAGGCCTGACCGGGAATCGAACCCGGGTGCAAGGATTTGCAGTCCTCTGCGTCACCACTCCGCCATCAGGCCCTGAGGCCCGTATCAGGGGCCCCGCGATCGCGAGGGGCGTTCGCTATCAGATCGACTCCACGCCTGCAATGATCGGGCGCGCAAACATTGTCGGCTGCAGCGCCCGGACCTATAAGCGCGCCAGTTTTCCGCTGAACGCCGTCAGGACGCCCGCTACATGGACTTCGCCGCCGCCCGCAAGGTCATGGTCGATTCCCAGGTCCGGGTGAACGATGTCACCGACCGAACGCTGCAGGGTGCGCTGCTGGGCGTCGAGCGCGAGCGGTTCTGCGCGCCGGATCGGGCGTTCACAGCCTATGGCGAGGTCGAGGTGGAGATCGCCAACGGTCGGCGGCTGATGCAGGCCCGCGAAGTCTCCAAGCTGATCCAGGCCCTGGATGTGCGCGAGGGTGAGACCGCTCTGGCGATCGCCGCGCCCTATGCCGCTGCCGTTCTGGCGCGGATGGGGCTGAAGGTCACAGCGCAGGAAGCCGATGCGGCGGTCATGGACGTTGTCGGGCCGGCCCTGGCCGACGAGGGTGTGGCCACCGTGGTGGGCCCCTTCACCAAACCGGCCTGCGAGGGCTACGACCTCATCATTTCCGAGGCGGCCGTGGCGATCCGGCCCGACGCCTGGCTGGCGGCGCTGCGCGTCGGCGGTAGGATGGCCATTGTCGAGCGCTCCGGACCGAACGGTCGGGCGGTCCTTTATGTGAAAGGCCAGGGGGGCGTTTCGCGGCGCGAACTGTTCGACGCGGCCCCTCCGGTGCTGGCAGAAATGACACCGGCACCGGCCTTCGCCCTCTGATCGCCGGATTGACGCGCCAACACACTGGCGGTCGCGTGAAAAAAACTTAACTGGCGCAAGGCAAGGGTCTTCCGCACTACGCGGTTCGTGGGATACCGGCGCCAGATCGGCGCCCCGAAGGATCAGGTCATGTTCAAACGCTCGCGCGCGCTCACCTCGGTCGCCGTCATCGCCGTGGTGGTTTCGACGGCGGCCCCGGCCTTCGCCGACACGCTCAGGGACGCCATCGCGCTCGCCTATCGCACCAATCCGACGCTGCAGGCCCAGCGGGCGAACCAGCGGGCGATCGACGAGCTGGTGCCCCAGGCCCGCGCGGGCCTGCGTCCGGACGTTTCCGCCAGTGTGTCCGCCGCTTACACTCGGACCGATGGACCTGACTCGGCCGGTATCGACTTTAACGGCGATGGTGTCTTCGAAATCGCGCCGTCCGAGAACGTTACCGAGTCGGACTCGGGCAGCGCTTCGATTGCGCTGAACCAGACCCTCTATTCCGGTGGCCGAATCGCGCGGGCGATCGACGCTGCAGAGGCCAATGTGCGCAGCGGCCGCGAACAGCTCCGCGCGGTGGAGCAGTCGGTTCTGGGGTCCGTTATCCAGGCCTATGTCGATGTGCTGCGCGACATGGAGATTCTGCGCATCCGCGAGGCGAACCTGAGCGTGCTTCAGCGCCAGCTGGAAGAATCGAACGCGCGCTTCGAGGTGGGCGAGATCACCCGTACCGATGTGGCCCAATCCGAAGCCCGTCTTGCGCTTTCGGAATCGGACCTCGCCGGAGCCCGGGCCCAGTTGTCCGTTTCGCGCGCAGTCTATGCCGCCGTTGTCGGTCAGGCCCCCGCCAATCTGGAGCAGCCGCCGTTGCTGCCGGGTGTCCCGGCCGACTTCGAGACCGCGCTCGACATCGGTCTGGCCGAAAACCCCAGCGTTCTGGCCGCCCAGTACGACCTGCAGGCGGCCGAGGCCCAGGCCGCTCAGGCGCGCTCTCAGTACATGCCGTCGGTCGGTCTCTCGGCCTCCTATGGGGGACGAGACGAGCTGTCGTCGTTCGACCTTGGCCGGAACACGTCCTTCCAGGCCGGAGCTACTTTGAGCGTCCCCCTGTTCACTGGCGGACTGAACCGCAGCCGTGTTGCACAGGCTCTGGAGCAGGCGAACGCAGCCAAGATCGCCATCCTGGGGCAGGAGCGGACGGTGCTGCAAAACGTCAGCACGTCCTACGCCCAGATCGTCCAGGCCAATGCCCAGTTGACCGCCGGAGAAGAGGGCGTTCGGGCGGGCCGGATTGCCGCAGAGGGTGTGCGTCAGGAGCAGCAGGTCGGACTGCGCACCACCCTGGATGTCCTGAACGCCGAGCTGGAACTGCGCAACGCCGAGATCACCCTGGCCCAGGCACGCCGCAACCAGTACGTCGCTCAGGCGAACCTGCTGGCGTCCATGGGCCGGCTGAGCGGCGAGGATCTGGATCCGTCGATCGAGGTCTATGATCCCGAGATCAACGCCAACCGCGTGCGCAACCGCGGCGGACTGCCGTGGGATTTCGCGGTCGAGGCACTGGATCGAATCGCGTCCCCGGGGGTCACCCCGGCCAGCGAAGGACCTCTGGCTCCGATTGATGAGCAACTGAACGACGAGATCGTCCGCACCGCGCCTGAGGGCCAATAAGGGCGATTAACCAAAGAGGCGAAAAAGTCTCGTTGATTCCGCTGGTCGTAGATGCGACGAACAGGGCGGTGCCGGTCTGAAACCGTTGCCGCGTATCTTGTCCATGTTTCGTCTTCCCGAAGGTTCGCTCAAGGCCCGACCATGACCGACACAACCGCTCAAGAACCGACAATGGAAGAGATCCTGGCGTCGATCCGCCGGATCATCTCGGAAGACGATGCGCCCGCAGCTGAGGCCGCACCCGCGGCTGAGGAATCTGCTGCTGCACCAGAGCCCGTTGCCCCCGTTGAAGCCGCGCCGGGTCCGGCCGAAGAAGAGGTCCTGGAACTCACGGAGCGCTATGAAGCTCCGGCGGTGGAGAGCATCGGAGATCTGGACGTTTCGGCCCATCAGGAGCCTGAACCGGAACCCTTCCCGACGTCCTTTGAACCCGCGCCCGAGCCCGTTCATCACGCAGCGCCTGAAGCTGCCGCTCCGGTTGAGACGCTGGTGGGTGCCGGTGCTGCCGCCAGCGCGGCTTCCGCCTTTGCCGGTCTGACGGCCAGCCTGGCGCGCCCTGAGCCGGCCGCTCTCGTGGGTGGCAGCGGTCCGACCATCGACGCCCTGGCGCGCGAACTGCTGCGTCCGATGCTCAAGGAATGGCTGGATGCCAATCTGCCGGGCATCGTCGAGGCTGCCGTACGCAAGGAAGTCGAACGCATCGCCCGCAGCGCGGGCTAGCCCCGCTCGCTGACCGCGACTAAGACCAACAGGGGCGGTTCCCACCGGGGCCGCCCTTTCTGCATTCCGAGACCCGCCCTCATGTAGCGAGGCGCCGCGCGCCGAACGAGAGGGCAAAGAGACCAGCCAATGCTAGACAAGACATTCGACCCCCGCGCCGCCGAACCCCGTCTCTATGCGATGTGGGAGAGCTCGGGCCTGTTCGCGCCAAAGACTGATGGAGCGGCCGAGGCTTATTCGATCGTCATCCCGCCGCCGAACGTGACGGGCTCGCTGCACATCGGCCATGCGCTGAACAACACACTTCAGGACATCCTGGCCCGCTATCACCGGATGAGGGGAAAGAGCGTCCTGTGGCTGCCGGGCACGGACCACGCCGGCATCGCCACCCAGATGGTGGTCGAGCGCCAGTTGGCGGCCGCTGGCAACATTGGACGCCGCGAGATGGGCCGCGACGCCTTCGTGGCCAAGGTCTGGGAGTGGAAGGCCGAGAGCGGCGGGACGATCGTTCAGCAGCTGCGCCGTCTGGGAGCCTCGTGTGACTGGAGCCGGGAGCGGTTCACCCTGGACGAGGGGCTGAACGCGGCGGTGCGCAAGGTCTTCGTCGAACTGCACAGGAAGGGCCTGATCTATCGCGACAAGCGCCTGGTGAACTGGGATCCGCAGTTCCAGACGGCGATCAGCGACCTGGAGGTTGAGCAGCGCGAGGTCGACGGCCATTACTGGCATTTCGCCTATCCGCTGGCCGACGGCGTCACCTATCCGCACCCCATCGCCTTCGATGAGGCGGGCGAGGCGACGGAGTTCGAGACCCGCGACTACATCGTCGTGGCAACGACGCGGCCGGAGACCATGCTGGGCGATACGGGCGTGGCGGTGCACCCGGATGATGCGCGCTATGCCGGCTTAGTTGGCAAGTTCGTGACCCTGCCGATCGTTGGGCGGCGCATCCCGATCGTGGCCGACGACTACGCCGATCCGACTAAGGGCTCGGGCGCGGTCAAGATCACGCCGGCGCATGATTTCAGCGACTTCGGCGTCGGAAAGCGGGCGGGACTTCAGGCGATCAACGTCATGGACGCCTTCGCGCGTATCACGACGGCGGACGCTCCAGACGTGCCCGCCGAGTACGACGGCATGGACCGCGTCGTGGCGAGGAAGGCCATCGTCGCTCGCGCCGAAGAAGAGGGCTGGCTGAAGAACATCGAGAAGACCAAGCACGTCGTGCCCCACGGCGATCGATCCGGCGTGGTCATCGAGCCGTGGCTGACGGACCAGTGGTACGTCGATGCCGCGACGCTGGCCCAGCCCGCGCTGAAGGCGGTGGAGCAGGGCGACACGGTCTTCGAGCCGAAGTCCTACGAGAAGATCTATTTCGAGTGGCTGAGAAACATCGAGCCCTGGTGTATCAGCCGCCAGCTTTGGTGGGGGCACCGGATTCCGGCGTGGTATCCTGTTGAGCACGTTGCGGGACACGCAGAAGGGCGCGTTTGGGAGGAAATCGTTGCCGACGATGAGGCAATCGCGATTGCCAATGCGAGAGAGACGTTCAAGTGCGATGTGGTGGTGGCTGATGACCTTGTCGGCGCAGCAGAACTCGCGGAAAATCTGAAAGCGGCTCTCCCGGCCGACTCCCGATTTATTGTTCTGGTGCGTGACGAAGACGTCCTCGACACTTGGTTCAGCTCGGCGCTCTGGCCGTTCTCGACCATGGGCTGGCCGGAGGACACCGACGACCTCAAACGCTTCTATCCGACCTCCGACCTCGTCACGGCGGCGGACATCATCTTCTTCTGGGTGGCCCGGATGATGATGATGGGGCTGCACTTCATGGACGAGGTGCCGTTCAGGCGGGTCATAATCAACGGCCTGGTCCGCGACGAGAAGGGCCAGAAGATGTCGAAGTCCAAGGGGAACGTCATCGATCCCCTGACCATCATCGACGAGCTGGGGGCCGACCCCCTGCGGTTCACCATGGCCATCCTGTCGGGCACACGAGACATCAAGCTGTCGAAACAGCGTATTGAGGGGTATCGCAATTTCGGCACCAAGCTGTGGAATGCGGCGCGCTTCAGCCAGATGAACGAGTGCGCGCGGGTCGACGCTTTCGACCCTGCGACTGTGACCCAGACCATCAACCGCTGGGTCCGGGGAGAACTGACCAAGACCGAGCGGCAGGTGTCCGAGGCGATCGAGGGCGGGCGGTTCGATGACGCGGCCAGCGCCCTGTATCGTTTCGTCTGGAATGTCTTCTGCGACTGGTACCTGGAGCTGGCCAAGCCGGTGTTCCAGGGGACCGACGAGGCCGCCAAGGCCGAAACCCGGGCCATGACGGCCTGGACGCTGGATCAGACGCTGAAGCTGCTCAATCCCGTCATGCCCTTCATCACCGAGGAGCTTTGGGCCGAACTCGGCAAGGCCGGCGCGGCCCGAGACGAGGCGATGTTGCTGGGCGCGGCGTGGCCGGCATTGCCGGATGTCTTCATGGACGCGGACGCCGAGGCTGAAATCGGCTGGCTGGTTGATCTGGTCGGGGAGATCCGGGGCCTGCGCGGCGAGATGAACGTGCCCCCGGCCGCCAAGCCACCCCTGACGTTCGTCTCACCAGACGCGACGACGGAAGCGCGGGTGCAGCGCCACCGCGACCTGATCCTGACCTTGGCAAGGGTCTCGCACATCGGCGTGTCCGAGACGGCGCCGGACGGCGCCGTGACGATCGTATCGGGCGGGTCCGCGGCCGCCCTGTCCCTGGCCGGGGTGATTGATGTCACAGCCGAGCTGGCGCGGCTGTCCAAGGAGATCGCGGCGGCCGACAGCGACATCGGCCACGTCATGAAGAAGCTGGGCAACCCCAACTTCGTCGAGCGTGCGGCGCCGGCGGTGATCGAGGAGCAGCGCGCCAAGCTGGCGGAGGCCGAGGCGACCAAGGCACGTCTTGAAACGGCGCTGGGGCGGCTTGCGGGACTGTAGGGCGCAGGTGTCTGTGAGACTGGATGTCTTGCTGGTGTCGCGTGGTCTGGTCGAAAGCCGGGCGCGGGCCAAGGCCGCCATCGGGGCCGGCGGGGTCATGGTCGACGGTCGACCCGGCCGCGCGGCGTCGGAGAAGGTCGCCGAAGACGCCATCATCACGGTCGAGGAGCCCTTCCCCTGGGTCGGGCGAGGCGCGCTGAAGCTGGTTCATGCCCTGGACCTGTGGCCTGTTGCAGTCGATGGGCGGGTGGTGCTGGATGTCGGGGCCTCGACCGGCGGCTTCACCGAGGTGTGCCTGAGCCGGGGCGCGGTGAGGGTCCATGCCGTCGACGTCGGCTTCGGCCAACTGCATCCCCGGGTCGCGGCTGACCCGCGTGTGGTCAATCTGGAGCGCACGGACGCCCGGGCACTGACGCGGGATCTCTTTTCGGAGGCCCCCGAGCTGATTGTCTGTGACGCCAGCTTCATCAGCCTGATCAAGGTCCTGCCCGCAGCGCTTGAACTGGCGGCCGACGACGCCGACCTGATCGCGCTGGTCAAACCCCAGTTCGAGGCCGACGGGCCCAGCGCGATCGGCAAGGGGGGGATCGTGAAGGACCCGGCCGCTCGCGCCGAGGCCGTCGCGAAGGTTTCGGCCTGGCTGGGGTCCGCAGGCTGGAGCGTCAAGGACACGACCGAGAGCCCGATCCCGGGCGGCGATGGCAACCTCGAGTCCCTGCTCTGGGCCCGCCGGGAGCCTTGGCTGCCGGGCTAAACAGCAACCGCCGGCGGATTGCTCCGCCGGCGGCGCCGAACACGATCCCGATCGACAGGGGGGCTGAAAACTAACCGGGATCGCGAACCCTGTGCGATCAGCGCGGCAGCCAGCCCCGGCGCGGATCGAAGTAGTAATGGCCGTCAGCCGAGACCTCGTAGCCGTTGTCGTAGCGGCGGCTGTCCCGACGATTGTCGTAGCTGTCGTGGCGACGGCGATCATCGCGGCGGTCGTAGCGACCGTAGTTGCGATCATCGTAGCCGCGCGACTGGGCCCGATCGTTGTAGCGATCGTAGGCGTAGCCGTTGTTGTCGTTCGGGCGGCAGTTGTCGTTCGAGGCACGGCCGACCTGGGCGCCGATCACTGCGCCGAGCACGCCACCGATGATCGATCCTTCGGTCCGGTTACCGCGGCCGGCGATCTGCGAACCCGCAACCGCGCCGATGCCGCCGCCGATCAGCGCACCCGCGCCGGTCCGGCCCTGACCCAGGGTGCTGCACCGGTCGTAGGACTGGCTGTAGCCGTTGTTGCGGTAGCCATCGTTGTAGCCGTAGCTGTTTCCATAGCCGTAGGACTGCGCCGAGGCGGCGGCCGGGATCATGGTGGCGGCGACCGCAACGGCGGCCAGGGCGGCGACGGGATTGAACGACTTCTTGGTCATGAGAGACCCCTGTTCCTGCGCCGGGCCAGTCCGGCGTCTTGAGAGGTGTTCTAGAGGGACCAAGCTGAACCGGTTTTGAGCGGGCCGTTCATCTACGTTCATGTTTCGCCACGCGGCCGGGTCGGGCTAGACACCGGCGATGACGACGATCCTGACGATCACCCGCGTGGCCGGGCAGGGCGACGGCGTGGCCGAGACGCCCGCCGGGCCGGTCTTCGTGCCCCTGACCCTGCCAGGCGAGGTGGTGCGCGGAGAGGTGCGGGACGGACGGCTGGAGAGCGTCCAGGTTCTGGAGCCGAGTTCGGACCGGGTGCCTCCTCTGTCGCCGCACTATGGCGATTGTGGCGGGTGTTCCCTGCAGCACTGGGCCAAGGGTCCCTATCTGGCGTGGAAGCGGGATCAGGTCGTGACCGCCCTGACGAGAGAGCGGATCGAGACGGAAGTGGAGGCAACGGTCGCGGTGCCGGCCGGCACGCGGCGCAGGCTGGCGCTGCATGCCCGGAGGCTCTCGGACGGTCGTGTCGTTCTGGGCTTCAAGGCGCGGAAGTCTTGGCGGCTGGTCGAGGTGAGCGAATGCCCGGTGGCCGATCCCAGGCTGGTGCGGGCCTTTCCCGCGCTGGCGAACGTGGCGGCGGCCTTTCTGGAGCATCCGAAGTCGGCACCGACGCTGCATGTGACCTGGACTCTGGACGGGCTGGATGTGGATGTGACGGGCGTTGAGCGACGCTCGGGCGGGCTGTCGGCGGATCGGCGGACACAGGCGGTGAGAACGGCGGCCGAGGCGGATCTGGCGCGGCTGTCGCTGGCGGGTGAGACGCTGGTGATGGCGCGGCAGCCGCGTGTGGTGTTCGGCCCGGCGACCGTGCCCCTGCCGGCGGGCGGCTTCCTGCAGGCCGTGCCGGAGGCGGAGGCCGCGATGGTGAGCCGCGCGGTCGAGGCCGTCAGAGGGGCGAAGACGGTCGCCGATCTGTTCTGCGGGGCGGGGACCTTCACCTTCCCCCTGGCGACGGTGGCGAGCGTCGTGGCGGCCGATGCCTCGGCGGCCGGGATCGCGGCGCTGAAGGCCGGAGTTTCGACGGCCAGGGGGATCAAGCCGATTTCCGCCGAGGCGCGGGACCTTTTCCGGCGGCCGCTCACGCCGTTCGACCTGAAGGGCTGCGAGGCCATCGTGTTCGATCCGCCGCGTGCGGGAGCGATCGAGCAGACGGCGCAGATCGCGGGCACCAAAGCGGGCGTGGTCGTCGGTGTGTCGTGCAATCCGGTGACCTTTGCCCGGGACGCCCGTGTGCTGATCGACGCCGGTTTCCGGCTGGAGCGGGTGACGCCGGTCGACCAGTTCCTGTGGTCCAGCCACGTCGAGCTGGTGGGAGTGTTCCGGAGATGACGATGGACGAGCGCGAACCGGACTTTGGGGAGGATGGCGGCGGGTTCGATGTCGATGACTGGCGAAGGCTGGTGCCCTTTGTCGGGCGGGTCGCGACGCTGGACGATGTTCAGGCCAGGCGGGCCGTCTTTGCCTTGAGCGATACCGAAGACGCCCGACCGATCGATATGGACCTGCCTCAGCCGGTGATCTGGTGGGATGAGGATGGCGAGCAGGCGGCGATCGCGGTGCAGGCGGAAAGCCACGTTGGCCCTGACGATGAGGTCATGGAGGTCCTGGGCCTGATTCTGCCGGACGGGGAGGGGGTCGTGGCCCTGCTGGAGGATGTTGATCTGGTCGATGATACGGATCCGACCTGGCGCGGCCTGGTCGAGGGCGCGGTCTGAGCCGTCAGGCAAAGAGCTCCAGCTGAGGGCGGGCGTCGGCGGGGACGCGGAACCGGGTCACGTCCAGGTCGTGGCGGGGGCCGTCCAGGCCATAGCGCTTGATCGCCGCCTTGAAGCGGGCACCGATCAGCTCGGCGACGGGGCCGGTGCCCTTCATGCGCTGGGACCAGTCGGGGTCGTAGTCCTTGCCCCCGCGTGTCTGGCGGACCAGGGACATGACGCGGGCCGCGCGCTCCGGTCGGGCCTCGGACAGCCATTCGCGAAAGAGATCCTTGATCTCCAGCGGCAGGCGCAGGGTAACGTACATGGCCGTCGTGGCGCCGGCCTTGGCGGCGGCCTCGAGCACCATCTCCAGTTCGTGATCGTTCAGACCGGGGATGACCGGAGCGAAGCCGATACCGACCGGCACCCCGGCCTCGGCAAGGCGGCTTATGGCTTCAAGCCGTTTCGCGGGTGTCGAGGCCCGGGGCTCCATGGCGCGGGCAAGCCGGCGGTCCAGCGTCGTGATCGAGACGAAGGCGCTGGCCAGACGATCGCGGCCCATCGGACCAAGGATGTCCACATCGCGGGTGATCAGGTTCGACTTGGTGATGATGGAGAAGGGCTGATTGAAGCGGCGACAGACCTCGAGGATGGCGCGCGTGGATCCAAGCTCGCGTTCCACCGGCTGGTACGGGTCGGTGTTGCCGCTGATGTGGATGCGCTTGCAGACATAGCGACGGGCCGAGAGTTCCTGTTCCAGGAGACGGGCGGCCTCGGGCTTGAAGAAGATCCGGCTCTCGAAATCCAGGCCCGGGGATAGGCCCATCCAGGCATGGGACGGACGGGCGTAGCAGTAGATGCATCCATGTTCGCAGCCCTTGTAGGGGTTGATGGACCGATCGAAGCCGACGTCGGGACTGGTGTTTTTCGCGATGATCGTGCGGGCGTGTTCCGGCGTCAGGATCGTGCGGATCTGCGTCGCCGGGTCGTCGTCAGGGGTCCAGCCGTCATCGAAGGCTTCGGTCGTGGTCGGCTCGTATCGCCCCGTGGCGTTGGAGCGAGCGCCGCGGCCTTTCTTCGGGAGGGGAGCGGGGGACATGAGGCGAGTGTATTGGAGGAGGCAGAACAGAACAAGAACATTTATGCCTGTTCGCCCACGCCGCATCGCTCTTCCGCTGTGAACGGGATGGGGAAGCGACGGAGCCTGGGCGGTCGCCCGGAACCGATGTGGCCCCCTGCTTTCGCGTTACGGGGACCGTGTGATGTGTTTTCGGCTCGCGCCGAGGCTCCGTCGCGATCGGTGCGCGTGAGCAGTTGGCGCGCGGGCA
>VYLC01000019.1_pt1:0-35000 | contig 45307 bp, 42 predicted proteins | sample 5109531 | NCBI WGS metagenome assembly VYLC01 (sample SAMN12291787, study PRJNA351875) | freshwater metagenome | isolation source: freshwater lake | place: USA: Michigan, Gull Lake | collected 2013-08-08
CCTTTATGGGGAGGGACGGCGGAGCGCAGCGGAGCCAGGGTGGGGTCCGTACGTGCGGAGTGCGATGTCCCTTTCGCACCCCACCCTGACCGCTTCGCGGTCTTCCCTCCCCATAAAGGGGAGGGAGAGGGAGCGCAGCGACGACCGGGTGGGGTCCCTACGTGCGGAGTGTGATGTCCCTTTCACACCCCACCCTGACCGCTTCGCGGTCCCCTCGTCGGATCGCATGCGATCCTTCCTCGACCCCCAACGGGGGAGGATTTCTGGGTGCGCGCTCCCGGCGCTCGGAATGACGAAAGGGGAAGGCATGGCCTGTGCATCGCAGGGCCGCCCCCACCCCGTCGCTGCGCGACGACCCTCCCCCGTTGGGGGAGGGAGAAGGACTGGGGACGGCGTCCGCAGGAATGCTGGAAAAGAAAAAGGCCGGTGTTTCCACCGGCCTTTTCACATCGGAGTGTCGCCTTGGATCAGGCGGCCTGTTCGGCCAGCTTGGCCTTGACCTGGCGCTTGATGCGCTGGGCGGTCAGCGAGAGCTGCTCGTCCGAGGCCTTGACGATGAAGGGGTCCAGGCCGCCCTTGAAGTCGAGCGTGCGCAGCGCGGCGTTCGAGATGCGCAGCGAGAAGCTCTGGCCGAGGGCTTCGGAGGTCACCTTGACCTTCTTCAGCGACGGCAGAAAGCGGCGCTTGGTCTTGATGTTCGAGTGGCTGACCGAGTGGCCGACCATCGGGCCGACGCCGGTGAGTTCGCAACGACGAGACATCGTCAGATCCTTAGGGCAGGCAGCCCCGCGTGGCGGGGCGCAAGAAACGAAAGCGCGCGGAAGGACGCCCTCCGCGCGAGAGGGGGCCGTATAGGGCAACGGCCTCGTCGCCGTCAAGGCTCTGTCGCGTGTCCGGTGAACCGGTTCATGTGTCGTTCAATCGCCTTGTTTCACTGGATATACTGTCCTGACGTTTCGGGGGAATGAGACGACCATGACCATGCCGACCTTCCTGTTCCGCACCCTCGCCATCGCCGCTCCGGCCATCGCGGGCGCTGCCTTGCTGGCCGCACCGGCGTCTGCGCCCCAGGCCCAGGCGTCCGCGACCGAGGTGCTGCCGGGCTATTGGGAGTACACGACCAGCGCCGTGGGCATCCGCGACACCGAGCAGAAGTGCGTTCGACCCAGCGAGATCAACCGCTTCTTCGGCGGGCTGTCGACGCGACGCTGGCAGTGCACCTATCCGGTGCGCGAGGTCGGCGACGGGCGCACGCGCTTCGAGGGCACCTGCACCGACCGGCGCGGACGTCGGGTGAATGTGCGGCTGCGCGGGACCTATGAGCCTGAGTCGTTCCGCTTCACCGGCGGGGCCCAGCTGGCGCGCGGCACGCCCTATCTGCCGGCGAGCATCACGGCGCGCAGGCTGGCGGCGCAGTGTCCGGCGAACGCCGAGTATTTCTGAGTATCGTCATTCCGGGCGAAGGCGCACTTGCGCCTTAGACCCGGAACAAGGCGGCGCCGAAGCGCAGCGAAGGCGACATGCGTTGGCGTTGCGTGCGTGACAGGTTCGCGCTCTCGCGCGCCGCCTTATTCCGGGTCTCCGCTGTGCTTCGCCCGGAATGACGAAGGAAAGAAAGAAGGCCCCGGAGTGATCCGGGGCCTTCTTCACTTCAGCGATGCCGACCGGATCAGGCCGCTTCGGCTTCTTCCGCTTCTTCGGCCACGGGCTGGTTGGCCTTCTTGGCGCTGAGGGACTTGCCGAGCAGGGCCACGGCTGCGTCCTTGTCGATGCGGTTGGCGGCGGCGACTTCGCGGGCCATGCGGTCCAGCGCCGATTCGTAGAGCTGGCGCTCCGAATAGGACTGTTCCGGCTGGGTCTCGGCGCGGTGCAGGTCGCGCACGACCTCGGCGATCGAGATCAGGTCGCCCGAGTTGATCTTGGCTTCGTATTCCTGGGCGCGACGCGACCACATGGTGCGCTTGATGCGGGCGCGGCCCTTGAGCACGGTCAGGGCCTTGGACACGGTGTCCTCGGCGGCCAGGGTGCGCAGGCCGGCGGTCTTGGCCTTCTTGGTCGGGACGCGCAGGGTCATCTTCTCGTGGTCGAAGGTCACGACGTAGACCTCCAGCGACATGCCCGCGACTTCCTGGGTCTCGATGGCCGCGACCTTGCCGACGCCGTGCGCCGGATAGACGACAGCGTCGCCAACCTTGAATTCCAGACCGGTCTTGTTCGTCATGTCATTCCTTTCCCGGACGCAGGGAAGAATGAGGCGCAGGCGCGAGGACAATTGCTCTTCTGGCCCGGCGACGAGGGGATCGCCGATGCCCAAACTCAATCAATCAAACGCGGAAACGGATCACCCAACCTCTGGCCGACCCCGTCTTCATGGGCGGGGTTCTGTCGCAAACGCGGGCGGTGCGTGGAAAACGCAGACCGCCCGACCCAATGTGGGGAACATATCACAAAAATGCGGAATTTCAAAACGTCAGCGCACGGGCGATGACACGGGCCGAATTTTCAACCCGGGGCCCCGAAGGCTGGATCAGCTGCCCTTGCCAGGCTTGTCGGAGAAGTACTTTTCGAACTTGCCGGTCTCGCGCTCGAACGCTTCACGGTCGGCGGGCGGGGTGCCCTTGACCGTGATGTTGGGCCAAACCCGGGCATACTGGGCGTTGACCTGCAGCCACTTGCCGTCCGGCTCGTCCTCGGTGTCGGGCTTGATGGCGTCGACCGGGCACTCGGGCTCGCAGACACCGCAGTCGATGCATTCGTCCGGCGCGATGACGAGGAAGTTCTCGCCTTCGTAGAAGCAGTCGACGGGACAGACCTCGACGCAGTCCATGAATTTGCAGCGAACGCAGGCGTCGGTGACGATGTAGGTCATGGGCGGCGGATACGGTCACGCTTGGGCGAAGAACGGCTTTCGGACATGAAGCCCGGCGCGGGTCCTGTCAACCGAGGCTCCCGCCCGACGAGTCCTATGCGGCAAGGTCGACGTAGAGGCCCTGGGCCTCGGTGGCCGGGCCGCGCCGTTCGCCCAGGGCTTCGATGCGCAGGGTGGTGACGCGGCCGTTGCGCGCGAACGTCAGGAGGTCGCCGACGTGGACCGAGCGGCTGGGCTTGTCGAGCCGGGTCTGGGACCCGTTGTGGGTCAGGCGGACCGCGCCGGACTCGACGAAGGCGGCGGCCAGCGCACGGGTCTTTGCGAAGCGGGCGCGCCACAGCCACACATCGACGCGGCAGGCCTGGTGGCTCATTGGGCCGCGTCTTCCTTGTCCGGCGCGGCGGCATAGGCCGCAGACAGGCGGCGATAGGCGCGCGAGTTGAACGCCAGGATCGTCAGGACGACGCCGCACAGGCCGGCGACGGTGAAGACCAGCGCCATGCCCCGGTCCGCGCCGGTGCCGAACCAGCCGCCCAGGGTCTCGGCGCCCCAGCCGTCGGTCATGAAGGGGATGACGATGAACTGGGTCAGGGGGCCGATCAAAAAGGCCGTAAGCGGCGAGGCGGCCTGCTCCACCGACTGGGCGAAGCCGAAGACGCGACCCTGACGCTCATAGGGCACGACCTTCTGCAGCGTGGTCTGTTCGGCCGCCTCGGCCCAGGGTCCCAGGAACATCCAGCAGGCGCAGCCGATGGCCAGAAGCGGGATGGAGGTCTGGAGCGTGAAGACCGAGGCCACACTCCAGATGATGAGATTGACGATGAGGAGCGTGCGAAGGGGCTTCGGACCCAGACCGACCCTGGCGATGAGCAGCCCCGAGACGATGAAGGAGACCGAGACCGCCGCCCACAGGAAGCCCCAGGTCTGGACCGACATCAGCGACAGACCGTAGGCGTCCATCAGGGCCATGAAGACCCCGGCCAGCAGATTGTTGAAACTGGCGAACAGGATCAGGGCGAACAGGCCCGGCACGGCGCCGACGACCTTGAGCGTGCCGTCCAGGTCGATGCGGCGGTCGGGGCTGGCGTCCGGCCCGGTGTCGGCTTCGGTTCCGGAGGCCGCGACCTGGGCGCCGGCGGGCATGCGCACGGTCAGCAGCTGGCCGATGACCAGAACGGTCAGGCCGATGGCGAAGCCGATGGCCCCCGTCATGCCGGCCCAGGCGACGAGCAGGCCGGAGATCATCGAGGTCGTCAGAAAACCGATGCCGGTGGCCATGCCGACCAGACCGTTGGCCTTGTCGCGGCGATCCTCGGGTACGAGCAGGGTGACCAGCGTCGGCAGGGCGATGTTGCGCACATTGCCGGCGATCACGCCCAGCATGACCAGCCCGATCAGGACCCAGAGCTGGGGCGCGGCCACGTCGCGGAAGACGGGTTCCGGCGTGACCAGCAGCAGGCCGAGCGAAAGGGCGTAGCACGCCAGCGACGCCAGGCTCGATCCCAGCATGACCCGGGTCTTGGGATAGTGATCGACCAGGCTGCCGAACCAGACGGCGAAGCCGCCGGTCAGCACGAGAAAGACGCCCGCGATCATGCCGGTGGCGAAGACCGAGCGGGTCTCTAGGAACACCCAGAAGGTGATGGCGAACCAGACGGTGAAGTTCACCACGCCCGCGACGGCGTTGTTGACCAGCAGATTGTAGAAGGCCCGCATGGGGCTGGGTGGGGCCATCGGGGATCTCAGGCGCGCTTTGCGGGCTTGCGGCGCGGACGTCTGCGCCTCGCGGGCTCGGGAGGCGCGGTCAAGGCAGCGAGCGCGGCGAAAGGTGAATCCTTGACCGGACGCGGGGCCTTGTCGGGCCGGTCGGGCTGCTGGACCCGGGGGACGCGGAGCGCGGACAGGATGGTCTTGAGCTCGGCGGCGGACCAGCCGAGGTCGGTGAGCGCGGCGTCGGAAAGGTCGGCCTTTCCGGCCTCGCGTTTCAGCTCGGCGAGGCGTTCCAGCGTGTCGACCGGGATGGCGAAGCGGCCGACGGCGCGCAGGCCCTGGGCGGACAGGGCGCGGGCGCTGGGTAGGGGCTCGGGAAGCAGGCTCAGGCCGGTTTCGCGCAGAGCGATGCGTTCGCCGGCGGTGAAGGCCTGGGCCAGGGCGCGGGCGCGGGGCTTGAGGACGCCCGGCAGCCAGACGGAGTGATGGCCGACGCGGACGGCGAAGGTCTTCAGCGTGCGCCGCTCGGCCTGGCTGAGGGCGGCGAGGTCGCGCTCCACCTCGCGGCGGTCCAGCACGCCGCCGGCCTCGATCAGACGAAAGGCGAGGCCGCGCGGCAGGCCGGTGAGGGTGCCGGTCTCAATGGCGGTTTTCAGGCGGCGAAGGTCCCGCAATGCCCGCCCGGCCTCGGACGACAGGAAGGCCTCGATGCGGCGCTGGGCGCGGTCGCGGGCCGCCTGGGGGCCGAGCTCGCCGATCAGGCGGATGCGGGGGCTGAAGGGGTCGCCGCCGGTGATGCGGGCCGCAAGCGCGCCCTGCCACAGGACGTCGCCGTCCGGGGTGACAGAGAAGGCGTCGTCGGCGTCTGCGGCGAGGCGACCGAGGCGGCGCGCGATCTCTGGGCCGACAGCGCGAAGGGCGGCTGTTTTCAGCGTGCGGTCGGCGAGCGCCGAGCCTCCGGCCGAGGGCGCGAAGCGGACGCCCTCCAGATGACCCACCGCCTCGCCGTCGACGGTGACGACGCCGTCGCCCGCGACCTCGGCGAGCGTCGCCTCGCGGTCGTGGAGCGAGCGCATCAGGGCGGTGGTCTTGCGGTCGACGAAGCGGGCGGTCAGGCGTTCGTGCAGGACGTCGGACAGGCGGTCCTCAAGGATGCGTGTCCTGTCGCGCCAGGCCTTGGCGTCGGCGACCCAGTCCGGACGATTGGCGATGTAGGACAGGGTGCGCACACCGGCGAGCCGGGCCGAGAGCTGATCGATCTGGCCGTCGTCGCGGTCGACCTCGGCGAACCGTGGGGCGAACCAGTCGTCGGTGAGGCGACCGCGCGAGCTGGTCAGGGCGCGGAAGACATCGCGCGACAGGCGGGCGTGCTCGTCCAGCGTCGTCTTCTGGAAGTCCGGCAGCTGGCAGGCCTCCCACAGACGCATGATCGTTCCGCGCGAACGGCCGATCTTCTTGATCTCTTCGTCCTGCATGGCGCGGCGCAGAAGGGTCTCGTCCAGCGCCTGACCGGTCAGCTTCAGGCCAGGGAGGCCCGGCGTCTGCACCAGGGAGCGGAGCAGGTCGGGCAGGCTGTCGAAATCCAGCCGGGCGTTTCGCCACTCTATGGCCTGCACCGGGTCGAAGCGGTGATCGACGACCTGGCCGACCAGGTCCTCGTCCAGCTCCTCGGCCTCGCCGGTGACGCCAAAGGTGCCGTCGCGGATGTGGCGACCGGCGCGGCCGGCGATCTGGGCGATCTCGTGGGCGTGGAGCCAGCGAGTGCGGCGGCCGTCGAACTTTCGAAGCCCTGCGAAGGCCACATGGTCGACGTCCATGTTCAGCCCCATGCCGATGGCGTCGGTGGCGACCAGGAAGTCGACCTCGCCGGACTGGAACAGGGCCACCTGGGCGTTGCGGGTGCGGGGGCTGAGGCTGCCCATGACCACGGCGGCCCCGCCCCTCTGGCGCCGGATCAACTCGGCGATGGCGTAGACCTGCTCGGTGGAGAAGGCGACGATGGCCGAGCGGCGGGGCAGGCGGGTCAGTTTCTTGGACCCCGCATAGGACAGGGTCGACAGGCGTTCCCGCGAAACGATCTCCACGTCAGGGATCAGGCGGCGCATCAGGGGCGCCATGGTGCCCGCCCCCAGGAACATGGTCTCGAACCGGCCCCGGGCGTGCAGCAGGCGGCTGGTGAAGACGTGGCCGCGTTCGGGGTCGGCGGCCAGCTGGATCTCGTCGACGGCCAGGAACTCGACCTCGCGCTCCATCGGCATGGCCTCGACCGTGCAGACGAAATAGACGGGCCGGGGCGGGATGATCTTCTCCTCGCCGGTGATCAGGGCGACCGACGCCTGGCCCCGGGCGCGCACGATCCGCTCATAGACCTCGCGCGCCAGCAGACGCAGCGGCAGGCCGATCATGCCGGACGCATGGCCCAGCATCCGCTCGACCGCGAGATGGGTCTTGCCGGTATTGGTCGGCCCCAGCACCGCGACGACGCGGGAGGGAGCCTGGCCGGTCGGGCGGTCGCTCATGATGGAATGAAGGTGGCGATTCGATCCGGGTTCCTCAAGCGCGGCGGATCAGCCCGCTGCCTTTCGCCCCAGGATCGTTCGGGTCGCTAGGTAGAGCAGAAGGCCGAACGGGCCGGCCATCAGGATGAAGAACAGGCAGGGGATCAGCGCCCAGTGCGGCACGCCGCGTTTGCCCGCGTCCTCGGTCGCCCAGGCCCCGACCCAGAGATCGAACGCGAGATAGTGAACCCAGCCGACCAGCACCGCCTCGGGGCGGGAGAAGGCGGCGGTCAGACCCGCCAGCGTCGTCAGGTCGCCCTCGAACCCGCCGCCGGTCAGCGAGCGGATCAGCAGCGTCGAATAGGCGACGGCCAGAACCACCCCGATCGTCCGTGCCGCGCCGATGGCGAGCGGGCGACGCAGCGGGGCAAGCGCCAGAATGATCCAGCCGACCAGGGCGACGGCGTTGGCGACGCTGAACTGGGTTTCGGGGTTCATGGCGGCCTCCGGAGACAAGGCTTAACGCAGACCCGGCGACCTGCGGAACAGGCGCGAAACGAATCAGGACCGAATCACCGACACGGCCTGATTCGCGATCTGTTCACCCCAAGATATTGTATCTAAACAGCGATTAACCACAATCTTGTGACGCTCGCCCGGGATGATTTTCCGGGACGGCTTTTCGCGCTGCGCCCAAGCCGCTAGGGGAGCCCCCGACGGCCCCGTAGCTCAGCTGCATAGAGCAAGGCTTTCCTAAAGCCGAGGTCGCAGGTTGGAGTCCTGCCGGGGTCGCCATTTCTCCAGTGAAATCTCCACAACTCAAAGAGTTGCTGGCGTGCTGACGAACGGGGTTCACCAGCCTGCATCCGGGTCAAGGAGTGGCCTTTCCGGAATCGTCGGAGTTGGATCGTGCCTGTCCAAGGGATCGCGCCGGATAGCGGACGTTTTGACGTGACACCGTTTGTCATCCCGCCGACGAGGGCCCGGCAGAAAACCCTGACGTCCGTTGGTGCAGCTTCCGGGGATCAGAACACTCCGGTCGTGTGCGACCAACTGGCGACTCGCTCATCCCGGCCCTATCGGATAGCAGCGCGCCAAAATCGAAAGCGAGACATGACCAAAGCGATGTGGCTGGCGGGCGCAGCCCTGTGTTTGCTTTGTGGACCCGTTGTCGCCCAGACCGCTGCGCCGGACCGCGATGTCCAGACGGGGGTTCTGGTCTTTGACCCCGCCTTCTTTGCCGATTCCCGTCCGGATACAGCGCTGGACATGATCGCCCGCCTTCCCGGTTTCAATTTCGATGGCGGCAACAGCGAGACGCGCGGTCTGGCAGGAACAGCCGGCAACGTCCTGATCGACGGGGCCAGACCCTCGACAAAGAGCGACGGGCTGGGTGACATCCTCGGGCGGATCTCGGCGGCGGGCGTGGCCCGTATCGAGCTGATCAGCGGCGGCTCGCCGGGCATCGACATGCAGGGTCAGGCGGTCGTCGCCAATGTCATTCTGCTGCGGACCGTGACGACCGAACGGGTCTTCGAGGCCGAGGCCGATATACTGGCCGATGGCCATTTTTCACCTGGCCTGACCGCACGATACGCGAGACGCGAGGGCGACAACCAGATCGAGGGGTCCATCAGTGGCTACTGGGACCGAAGCTGGGGCGACAGCGAAGGCTTCCGGCGACGCTTCACACCGGCCGGCGACCTGATCCAGGATGCCAGTCTGGCTTCAACGGCTCGCAATCGCGGCGTGAGAGCAACCGCGGCCGGCCAACGCCGGATCGCTGGCGGCCTGTTTCGCGCCAGCGGTCTTCTGGACTGGTCTGCCGACACGGGTTCGCAGGACCAGGTGATCCGGTCCGGAGGCGGCACAAGCAGTTTCAACACGGACGAGGAGGACCAGTTCGAAGGCGAATTCGGCCTCGACTGGAACCGCGAGTTCGGCGCGCGGTCAGGGCTGGAGCTGACCGGCCTTCAGCGCTTCGCGAGCAGCAACAGTTTCGCCGGCTCCAACAACAGCAGCGGCAACTCCAACTTCACGTCAGAAGCGACCACGGGCGAGTCGATCGGCCGGGCCATCCTGCGCTTTCGACCCAGCGATCGATGGGCGTTGGAGACCGGTGGGGAGGTCGCCTATAACTTTCTGGACAGCGCCACCGCCTATTCCGAGGATGGCATTCCGGTTCCGCTGCCGTCCTCTTCGGTAAAGGTCGAAGAGTTGCGCGGTGAGGTGTTCGGCCAGGCCACCTGGCGACCCGACCCGACCCTGACCCTCGAAGGCGGCCTGCGTGTCGAGGTCTCGGAAATCACGCAGTCCGGCGACAGCGACCTGACCAAGTCCTTTGTTTTCCCCAAGGTTCGTCTGCAAACGACCTGGACACCCCGCGCCGGACATCAGCTACGCCTGCGCCTTGAGCGGGAAGTGGGCCAACTGGACTTCGGCGACTTTACGGCCTCGGCCGACATCAATCTCGGACAGGTCGAGGGCGGAAACCCGGATCTCGAACCACAGAAATCCAGCGTGCTGGAAGCCGCCTATGAATACCGGTTCTGGGGTGAAGGCGCGCTTCTGGCGTCGTGGTCGTATGCGGCGATTGAGGATGTCGTGGACATCATCCCTTTGGCTGGCGGGTTCGACGGGGTTGGCAACATCGGTGACGGTATTCAGGAAACCTTCGAGCTTCGGCTGACCCTGCCGACAGACCGGCTGGGCATCAGCAATGGTCGCCTGCAGTTGAGCGGTAACTGGACATCCAGCGAGGTGACTGACCCGGTCACGGGGCAGGAGCGCGCTTTCCAGAACGACCTGGACTTCGGATGCGACGCAAGCTTCGAACAGGACCTCGGGGACGGACGCTGGACCTGGGGCGTGGAGCACGACTGCAACACCTATCGTGGACGGGTGTTTCGTGTTCGCGAGATCCGCACGGCCTATCTGGAACCGGAGGTTTCGGCCTACCTGCAATGGAAGCCGGTCGGCGATCTGACCGTCCGCGTCGATGTGGAAAACCTGACCGACCGGGTCCGGGGTAACGACCGCGACCTCTACGCCGGCCCGCGAAACACCGCCCCGCTGTCCTTGCGGGAGACTAGACGTGTCACGAGCGGGCCCTCGGTTGAGGTTCAGGTTCGTCGCGCCTTCTGAGTCGAACTGGCGTGGGCCCACGCCAGTTCGACGATCTTTCGCTCAGTCCAAGAGAACCACAGCCTCAACCTCGAAAAGCATGGGGTCGATGGCGAGCTTTGGCACCGGAACCAGCGTCTGTGCAGGCAGTCGGGTACCGAACATCCGCACGACGGTCTCGGTCAGCACGCCCAACTTCGACATGTCGTGGTCAACCACGAAGACCGTGAGTTTGACGACGTGCTCCGGTCGAGCGCCCAATGCCTCGACGACAGCGGCGAGGTTCTCATAGGCTTGTTTCACCTGCTCGCCGAAATCCGATGAGAGTGCGCCGGTCCGGTCCTGTCCGCCTTGCCCGGACACAAATGCAAGCCGGCCGGAAGCGGGAGTGACGACGGCTGTGCTGTAGCCATTCGGCGTCGGGTCGTGGAGATGGGCGGGATTGATGATCACCGGCGTTGCACCGGCGACGGGGGATTGGTCCTCGGATGTCATGTTCAGTCTCGTTGTTAAGCGGGAATGACATGCCTAGGTGGCTATGGTGCCAGAATCTGGCACCATAGGTTCTAGTGTCTCTGGATGGATGTCCGCCTCCGACAAGACGCAATCCTGCGCATCCTCCGGCGCAACGGAACCTCGACGATCAACAGCCTGGCAGGAACAGTCGGCGCTTCGCGGCGAACGGTTCTGCGCGACATCGGAGCGTTGCGGGAGCAGGGCTTCGCTATCCATTCCGAATCCGGTCGGGGTGGCGGTGTCCAGCTCGATCCGAAATCGATGCAAACGACCGCGCGCCTTTCGGTGACCGAGGTATTCGCGCTGCTCATCAGCGTGGCGGCCATGCGCGCGGCGCGGTCGCTGCCCTTCTCCGATCTTGCCGATGCTGGGCTTGCCAAAATCGAGAGAACTCTTTCGGCAGACAAGGTGCGAGACCTGCGCCGCCTTCTCGACTGCCTGTATGTCGGACGGGTGTCGCCCCGGCAGGACATCTCGGACGTGGCTTCAATTGACGCGGCTCTCCTGCCCGCCTTCGAAACGGCATTTCTCGAGCGTCTGCATCTTCGGTTCGACTATCGCGACGCCAAGGGAGCGCAAACCACCCGGCAGGTCGAACCACAGGCAATGCTGATCCTGCCACCGCTCTGGTATCTCGTGGCCTGGGAAGCCTCCCGGAAGGGCTTTCGCCATTTTCGCATGGACAGGATCAGCAATCCCGAGGTTGTCGAGGGCGCGCGATTTCTCCGAAGGCGCGTTCCCTTCGAAGACGATGTTTGCCCCTTCAGCCAGATGCCGCGCTGAGGAAGGCCGGCGGCGATCGCCCTGCCGGCGACGTTTGGGTTTAAGGAGATTAGTCCGAAGGGTCGGCTGAGAACCGTTTGATCCGGGTCGAGAGCTGGTCACTCGCGGTGTCCGCTTTCGGCCGTGATGCGCGTCAGGCACTGAGCATGCGCGTGAGCCTCTGCGGGACCAGATCCCTGAGGGTCAGACATCCCCAAACCGTTGACTCGGTCGACAAAGTCCTGTCCTGCCAGCCTCGCTATTCTTCCGTCAGCCACAGGCGCCTTTCATGTCCGATACGCCCCCCGACCGCCTCTCGGTCAACCCGGCCAGCCCCTGGTATGACGCCGATGTGCTCGCGCGCGGCGTGGGCGTGCGGTTCAAGGGCGAGGAGAAGACCAACGTCGACGAATACTGTGTGTCGGAGGGCTGGGTGCGCCTTGCGGCCGGCAAGGCCGTCGACCGCAAGGGCAACCAGTTGACGATCAAGCTGCAGGGCGTGGTCGAGCCCTACTTCCAGAACAGCGAGATCGCCGCCGAGGGCTGATCTCAGGCCAGCCGCCAGGTCTGGCGCGCGGCCCAGGCTGCGGCCGACTCGGGTTCGACGCCGATTTCGGTCCAGGGCGAGGTGTCCCGGGCCAAAGCATCGGGTCGTTCCGAAAGATGGCGATAGATGTCGGCCACGTCGTCGCCGGTCGGTGCGCCAAAGGCGGCGTTGAGCCCGGCGGCGAACTGATCCAGGTCCAGCGCCTGATAGGTGAGGGGTCGTCCGACCGGGGCGCTGAGGATGTCGGCCAGCGCCTGGCCGCTGAGGGCCTCTGGCCCGCCGATGTCGTAGGTCTGCCCCACGGACGCCGGCCGGTCGATGACGCCGGCGACGAAATCGCCGAGCGACGCATGGCTGATGTAGCTGATGCGCGCCTCCGCCGGGGCCGGCGACGCGATCACGCCGTCGCCGACAATGGCGGGGAGCGCCCAGGGCGCCAGGTAGTTGTCGAGATAGGCGGTGGGCTGGACGACCGTCCACGGAGTCGCTCCCGACTGGATCACGGCGCGGATCTGCCTCAGGTCCTCGGCGACGGGGCGCGGATTATCCGCCGGCACGGCTGCGGCCAGGTTCAGCACCAGTCGCCCGACGCCGGCGCGCTCGGCGGCCCGCGTGACGCGTTCGGCCAGGCCGATCCGGACGCCCGGCCGATAGTCGAGCGGCGAGGTCAGAACCACGGCGCGCGCGCCTTCCAGGGCGCGGACCAGATCATCCTCCGAACCGGTGTCGACGGGCGAGAGGCCAGCTCCGGCCGCTCGCGACAGGCGAACGACATCATGATCCCGGGCCAGCCGGTCGGCGATGGCGCGGGCCTGTGCGCCTGTGGCGCTGAGGACGGCGATAGTCATGGGGTGTCTCCGTGTTGTGGAGGTCCCCAGAAAAGGACTAGGCTCGCCTGTCGCCAGTACGCACAGTTTGAGAAGGTAGTATCGATTTGGATACCGTCCGGGCACCCGCCCCAACCCTGAGCGATCCGAACCACTGCCCGGTGGAGACGACCATCGGCATCGTCGGGGGCCGGTGGAAGGCGCTGATCCTGTTCCACCTCGGCCAGGGGCCGGCCCGGTTCAATGTGCTGCGGCGACTGATCCCCGGCATCACCCAGCGCATGCTGACGGCGCATCTGCGCGCCCTGGAGGCTGACGGTGTGGTGGAGCGGCGCGTGTTCCAGGTCGTGCCGCCGCATGTGGAGTATTCGCTCACGGAGCTCGGGCGCAGCCTGACGCCCATCCTGGAATCCATGGCGATCTGGGGCGCGGCCCATGAGGCGCGGCTGGCCAAGGACGTCGCCCGGGCGGCCTGACGGCATCGGTGCCGCCAGCTTGCGTCCCGGCCACGGGCCGTTAGGGTTCGCGCCTGTTTCCGGAGCCGTCCCATGTCTGTTCGCCTGCCCGCCCTGTCGCTTCTCATGGGCCTGTCGGTCCTCGCCGGCACCGCCCATGCGCAGGACGCGCGCACCATCGCCGAGGCCGAGCAGCTGCGCGACCGGGCGCTGCAGGCCAACGTCGGCTATTCGCTGGTGTCGGAGCTGACCACGCGGTTCGGGCCGCGACTGGCGGGGTCGGAGTCGGAACAGGCCTCGGCCCGCTGGGGCGCCGAGACGTTTCGGGCGATGGGCTTTGACAACGTCTCGATCGAGACCTTTCCGCTGGCGTTGTGGGAGCGCGGCGAGGCGCGGGTCGAGATCCTGTCGCCCTTTCCCCAGCCCCTGACGGTGGTGTCGCTGGGCGGCTCCATCGCCACGCCAGCCGAGGGTATCGAGGGCGAGGCGGTCATCTTCGAGACCTATCAGCAACTCCTGGACCAGCCCGAAGGGTCACTGACGGGCAAGATCGCGGTTGTGCTGCAGGACACGGTTCAGGCCCAGGACGGCCGGGGCTATGGCGCGACTTCGCCCATTCGCGGCCAGGGGCCGACGGAGGCCGCCCGTCGCGGGGCCGTCGCCTATGTGCTGCGCTCGCTGGGCACCCACGATCATCGCTTCGCCCATACCGGGGCGACGCGGGTGGGCGAGGGGACCATCCCCGCCTTCGCCATGAGCCCGCCCGACGCGGACCAGCTGCGTCGCCTGATCCGACTGACCGACGCGCCGGTGCGGATGCGGCTGTTCTCCTCGGCCGGCTTCACGCGGCAGAGCGTCAGCCAGAACGTCATCGGCGAGGTGCGGGGTCGTGAGGCACCGGATGAGGTCATCGTCATCGGCGGCCATCTGGACAGTTGGGACCTGGGCACGGGAGCCATCGACGACGGCGCGGGCGTGGCGATCACGGCCGCGGCGCTGAAGCTGATCGAGGAAATGCCGCGCCAGCCGCGTCGTACCATCCGCGTTGTCTGGTGGGGAGCCGAAGAGGTGTCCCAGCCGCCGCCCGCCCAAGGCCTGGCCGGGGCGCGCCACTACGCCGAGACGCGGCGCGACGAGATGGCCAACCACGTGGCCATCTCCGAGAGCGACTTCGGGGCCGGGCCGATCTACAGCCTGGGCCTGCCCGCCGCGACGCCGGCGGCATTCCGTCAGGTCGCGCTGCGGGTTCTGACGCCGCTGGGCATCCTGAACGATCCGGCACCTGCGACCGGCGGCGGGCCCGACACCGGGCCGACAGTGGCGCTGGGCGTGCCGCCGTTCCGCCTGAACCAGGACGGCACCGACTACTTCGATTTTCACCACACGGCCGACGATGTGCTGGACCGGATCGACCCTGAGGCCATGACCCAGAACGTCGCCGCCTGGGCGGCCTTTCTGTGGTTGCTGGCGGATTCGGATGTCGACCTGCGGGCACCCGTCGCGACCCAGTGACCGCTCTGCTTGACATTATGTAAAGCGACATTTACATAGGCGGCCACGAGGAGAGCCGTCATGTGGAAAAACCTGCTCGCTGCCGTCTTCCTGATCGCCCTGGTCGCCTGGGCCATTCTGGAGTTCTTCGTCCCGTCCGCGAGCGAGGGGACAAAGGACATCCTGTTCTGGATCGGCATGCTGGCGGTCCTGCTGACCCTGACCGAGGTCCGGCGCGCCCGGTCTTGACAGGGGGCCGCCCAGCCGCGACGCGGGAGAGCCCGCGAGCGTGGCGAAACTGGTAGACGCAAGGGACTTAAAATCCCTCGACCTCGGTCATGCGGGTTCGATCCCCGCCGCTCGCACCATCGCAGCCTGACCGGAGCGCGGCATGAGCCTCGACCTGCCGCTTCTGCCCGACCGGACGTGCGGGGCGTGCGTGGAGTGCTGCCGCTTCATCCCGCTGGACCTGCCGGAACTGTCCAAGCCGACCGGGATGCTGTGCGCCTATTGCGTCGATGGGGCCGGGTGTTCGGTTCACGCCGTGCGACCCCAGACCTGCCGCACCTGGTTCTGCGTCTGGCGGATCGTCGAACTGTCCGACGACTGGCGGCCGGACCGCAGCGGGATCATCGTGCGTCCGGACGGCCTGACGACCGGAGAGATCACCCTCTATGTCGTGCGCCAGACCGACTTCCTCCGGTCAGAAGCGGTCTTCGAGACGCTCGCATCGTGGCTGGACCAGGGGCTGTCGCTGGCGCTCAGCGTGCCGGGGCCAGTCGGAACCCTGCCCGTGCGGGCGGTGGTGACCGACTATCTGGGTCCGGCGCTGGAGGCGGGGGATCGGCCGATGTTCGACCTGCTGCTGGCCAATGTTCTGATGAGCCTGTCCGATCACGCGTTCGAGCCGGACGGGGTGGAGCCGCGCTTCGCCGTGCCGGGGGCCCCGACGATCCCGGTGTAACGGGCCATAACTTCCTGTTTCCCCGCATGGACCAGGCTTACCTCCATGCCCGATCATTGGCACAACGGGATCGGGAAACGCATCGGACGCACACATGATCAGAGCACGCCGCGCGCGCATCGTCGCGACCCTGGGTCCGGCCAGCCGGTCGCCCGGCATGGTCAAGGCGCTGGCCCAGGCCGGGGTGGATGTCTTTCGCCTGAACTTCAGCCACGGCAGCCACGAGGATCATGAGGCGGCGCTGAAGGCGGTGCGCGGCGCCGAGATCGCGCTGAAGCGTCCGCTGGGCGTGCTGGCCGACTTGCAGGGGCCCAAGCTGCGGTTGGGCAAGTTCGCGGACACGTCCATCACGGTGAAGCCGGGTCACACCATGCGCTTCGACCTGGACCCGACGCCGGGCGACGCGACGCGGGTGCAGATGCCTCATCCGGAAATCTTCAAGGCGCTGCGCACCGGCATGGCCTTGCTGATCGACGACGGCCGGGTGCGGCTGCGGGTCGGCGAACGGACCGACGAGTGGGCCGAGGTCAGGGTCGAGAGCGGGACCAAGCTGTCGGACAGGAAGGGCGTGGCCGTACCCGACGCCGTGATCCCCGTCTCGGCCCTGACGCCCAAGGACCGCGAGGACCTGGCCTTCGCCCTGCGCATCGGCGTCGACTGGGTGGCGCTCAGCTTCGTGCAGAAGGCCGAGGACATGGCCGAGCTGAAGTCCATCGTGAAGGGCAAGGCCGCCTGTCTGGCCAAGATCGAGAAGCCCCAGGCGCTGGCGGCGCTGGACAGCATTCTGGACTACTGCGACGGCGTCATGGTCGCGCGCGGCGACCTGGGCGTGGAGATGCATCCGGAAGACGTTCCGGTGGCGCAGAAGACCATCATTCGTGCCGCCCGGCATCGCGGCGTGCCGGTGATCGTGGCGACCCAGATGCTGGAGTCCATGACCTCCTCGCCCGCGCCGACACGCGCCGAGGCCTCGGACGTGGCCAATGCGGTCTATGAGGGGGCCGACGCCCTGATGCTGTCGGCCGAGACGGCGTCCGGCGACTATCCGCTGGAGGCCGTGGGCATCATGAACCGGATCATGGAGCGGATCGAAAGCGATCCCCTGTGGCCCAGCCTGATGGACGCCGAGCACGCGGGCATGGAGGGCTTCGACGCCGATGCGCTCGTGGCTGCTGCGAGGAAGGCCGGAGAGGCGTCGTCCACCGGCTGCATCGTGGTGTTCACGACGCTGGGCGGCACGGCGCGGCGCATGTCGCGTGAGCGGCCGCTGCAGCCCGTTCTGGCCCTGACGCCCAAGCCGGAGACGGCGCGTCGCCTGGCGCTGGTCTGGGGGCTGGAGCCGCGGCTGGGCAAGGAGCCGACGTCGCTGGAAGACGTCACCGACGACGCGGTCGCCTCGGCCATGCAGTACGGCCTGGCGGAGCCCGGTCAGCGTATCCTGATCCTGGCCGGCACCCCCTTCGGCGCGCCGGGGGCTGCGAATCTGCTGCGCCTGGCCCATGCTCCGGCGAAGAAGGCGCGCAAGTAATCCTCACCCGTAGGGGGAGGGGGACCGCGAAGCGGTGGAGGGGGCACTAGCGAATGGCGGCATATGTGGCTGGCCCCCTCCGTCTCTGCGCTTCGCTTCGAGCCACCTCCCCCAACGGGGGAGGATTGGACGAGAGATGATCAAATACCTCGGGTCCAAGCGCGCCCTGATCGATCCGATCGCCTCGGCGGTGCGGGCGTTGCTGCCGAGCGGCGGACGGGTCTGTGATCTGTTCTCGGGTACGGCGCGGGTCGGCCATGCGCTGAAGGCGCGGGGGTATGAGGTCTGGTCCAACGACCTGAACGCCTATGCCCACACCCTGGCGACCGCCTATGTCCAGGCCGACGCGGAGCGGTGGTCCGACCGGGCGGAGCGGCTGATCGCCGAACTGGCCGCCACGCCGCCCGCGCCCGGCTGGTTCACCAAGGCCTTCTGCGAAGACGCCCGCTACTTCACACCCGAGAACGGTGCCCGGATCGAGGCCATCCGGACCCGCATCGCCGCCCTGTCGCTGGAGCCCGAACTGGAAGCCATCGCGCTGACGGCCTTGATGGAGGCGGCTGATCGGGTGGATTCCACCGCCGGCGTGCAGATGGCCTATATGAAGGCCTGGGCCCCCCGGGCGCTGAAGCCGCTGTCGCTGCGTCTGCCGGAGATCCTGCCCGGATCCGGCCGTGCCACCCGCGCCGACGCGGTTCAGATCGCGCCCGAGGTCGAGGCCGACCTCGTCTACCTGGACCCGCCCTACAACCAGCATTCCTACCTGGGGAACTACCACGTCTGGGAAAGTCTGGTGCTGTGGGACCGGCCCGAGACCTATGGCGTCGCGAACAAGCGGATCGACGTCCGGACGCGCAAGAGCGCGTTTAACTCCCGGCCCGGGATCGGCCCGGCGCTAAAGGCCGTGATCGAGACGGTGCGGGCGCCGCACCTGATCGTATCGTTCAACGACGAGGGCTATCTGAGCCGGGATCAGCTGGTCGAGATGCTGTCGGTGCGCGGCCCGGTGCAGGTGATCGAGATCCCGCGCCCCCGCTACGTCGGCGCGCGCATCGGCATCCATAATCCCAGGGGCGAGAAGGTCGGCACCGTCGGCCGGCTCCGGAACGTCGAATATCTGTTCGTGGTGTCAGAGGGCGCAGCGTCCCTGGCCGCTTGACGCCTTGCGGAACGCCGGTGTCAATGATCCGTTAAGGCCGGATGGACGTGTTCAACGTGCCCCCTTTAGACGACGATATGCGGCGTCCCGCTGGAGCCCGCACGGCGCTTGAGGCGTATCAGGCCGCCGCCTGGCGCGCGCCGGCCGCCACCCGGTTCGACAGTCGTCCGGCCAATGATTTCGTCGCCAATGACTTCCTGTCTCGCGCCGATGCGATCGCGCCGCAGTCGACGCCGGACACGATGCAGATGGCCCCCATGCCGCGTTGGCTGGTGGTCCTGATCGGCGCGATCATCGCCGCCGTCATGGGCGGCCTGCTGGGCGGAGCGCTGGCGGTCTACTGATCCAGCAACGCCTTGATCGGGGCCCAGCTCTTCCGGTGGATCGGCGAGGGGCCGAGCGTCCGCAGCGCCTGCTGATGGACCGGGGCGTTGTAGCCCTTGTGACCGGCGAAGCCGTAGCCGGGATAAAGGGCGTCCATCTCGACCATCAGTCGGTCCCGCGCCGTCTTGGCCAGGATCGAGGCCGCCGCGATCGACAGGCTCAGGCCGTCGCCGCCCACCACGGTCTCCACCGGACACGGCAGCTTGAAGCGGTGGTTGCCGTCGACCAGCGCCGCGACCGGCGGCACCGCCATCGCCTCGATGGCCCGGCGCATGGCCAGACCGGTGGCGTTCAGGATGTTCAGTTCGTCGATCTCCTCGACCGTGGCGAAGCCGACGCCCCAGGAGACGGCGCGGGCCTTGATCTCGCTCTCCAGGGTGTCGCGCCGTTTCGCGCTGAGCGCCTTGGAGTCGTTGATGCCGTCGGGCAGGTGGTCGGGCGACAGGATCACCGCCGCCGCCGAAACCGGCCCGGCCCAGGGCCCGCGCCCGGCCTCGTCCACCCCGCACACCGGCCCGCCGACCCGCTGGCTCAGCAGGGTCTCGAGCGTCAGGGTCGGGATCGGCCGCGTCCGGGTCATCTCCCGGCGATAGCTCGCACGTCGTCACAGCGGAAGCATGTCTGGACGTGGTCGTTGACCAGGCCGGTCGCTTGCATGAAGGCATAGGTAATGACCGGCCCGCAGAAGCCGAAACCGCGTGCCTTCAGCGCCTTGGACATCTCGACCGAGACCGGCGTCTGGGTCGGGACATCCGCCATCGTGGCCGGCGTGTTCTGGATCGGCCGACCGCCGACAAAGCCCCACAGCCAGCCCGAAAAATCCTCGCCCCGCTCGCGCATGTCGCACCAGACCCGCGCACCCCGGATCGTCGCCTCGATCTTGGCCCCCGAGCGCACGATGCCCGGATCGGCCATCAGCCGCGCACGGTCGGCCTCGCCATAGCGGGCGACCTTTTCGGGGTCGAAGCCGTCGAAGGCGGCTCGGAAGGCCTCGCGCTTCCTCAGGATGGTGATCCACGCCAGCCCGGCCTGAAACCCGTCCAGAACCAGCTTTTCCCACAGGGCGCGAGGGTCGTACTCGGGCACGCCCCACTCGGTGTCGTGGTAGGCGACATAGAGGGGATCGGTCCCGCACCAGGTGCAGCGTTCGTGAGCAACGGTCATGGATGGAGGTTAGCGGGTCGCGGACCTGATGTCCGCTTTCGACCCGAAGCGGACTTAGCCCGCTATCTCCCCGACACGCCTTCTCGGTCCTTAGGCCAGCGGACGAAGGCGATGACCCAAAGCCCAATCACGTTGATCCAAGGTATGAAGGCAAGAATGGTCCACCATCCGGAAAAGCCGAGACGGCGCAGGATGCGTGAGACCGGAACTCCGACAAGGGCTAGCACCGCAGCTACGATAGCCCAGTGCCAAATTGAGAAGCTGCCCATATCACTCCCCCTGCAATCTGTAAGGCGAAGCTAGCAGACGCGGGCCCGCTTTCCACCCTTCGCGCGAATCCCCAGAGCCCGTTGCTGACAAGCTGGCTCGGATTGGCGGAGGTCTCATTGGTTGGACATCCACCCCGGTATCCGCACCACGACCCCCCGCCCCTCCACCGTCAGCGTCCCCTCCAGCCGATCCAGCCGCATCAGGGCGATCGCCGCGCCGACGGGGCCCGTCAGCACCTCGCCCGCGCGCAGCTCGCCGTTCAGCACCTCGGCGCCCTCGGGCGGGGGCGGGCCGTCGAAGGTGAGGGGCAGCATGCGTTTCTTGATCTCGCCGCGCCGCTTCATGCGGCTGGTGGTCTCCTGGCCGACGAAGCAGCCCTTGCGGAAATCGATCCCGTTCAGGAGGTCGAAGTTGGCCTCGATGGGATAGCGGACGTCGTGGCCGCCGTCCCTCGTCGGATCAGGGACGCCGATGGCCAGCCGGTGGGCGTCCCAAGCGTCCTGATCCGCCGTCGGGGCATGCTCTCCCAGCGCACGACCGCCCAGCGCCGCCAGCCGGGGATCGGCGACGAAGCCCTCGGCGACGCCCGGCCAGCTGGCGAAGACCGGGCGCTCGTCGACCGTGATCTGGACCTGCGCCCGAAGCCTGTACATCGACAGCCGGGCCATCAGGGCCTCGCGACTGGCCGCTGCCACATCCAGAACGACCGCGCGGTCCTCGCCCCACAGGAAGACGTCGAACAGCAGCCGGCCCGGCGGCGACAGCAGCGCGCCGAACCGCACCTCGCCGGGGTTCAGGGTCTCGACGTCCTGGGTCAGCAGGTTGTGCAGGAACGAGCGGGCGTCTGGTCCTTCGACCCGGATCAGGGCGCGGCTGTGGAGACGGGCGATGGGATCGGTCATGGGATCGAGATAGGGCGTTTGTTGTACAAGCGGGAGGCGTAACCGTCTCCTCCCTGTTCGCCCGTTGGCGAATGGGGAGGTGGATGCGAGCCCTTGCGAGCAGACGGAGGGGTTCTTCCGGCTGCCAGAACCCCTCCGTCTCCTCCGCTTCGCTTCGGATCCTTGAGGATCGGCTCGTATACGAGCCGACCGCAAGCCCCGTCGCTTCGCGACAGGGAGGAGACGAGACTTCTGCCCCACGCTCGCCACGAGAGAATCCGTATACGGTGCGCCCATGAGTGGTCGTTTTCCGATTCTCTACATCGCCGAGGCCGACGCCGAAGCGGCTGTGCTGTCCTCGGGCGTGCTGGCCTATCTGGTCGACAGCCTGCCCCAGGCGGACATCACGATCGTTGGATCGGCGGCGTCCGCGCCCCTGTTCGCCGACACGCCGCGACTGACCGAACTGATCGTCATGGACAAGGCGGGCCGGGTCGGCTGGATCGCCCTGTGGAACCGGGTGCGCCAGACCCGCTGGGGCCTCGCGGTCGACATGCGCGGTACCCGCTTCACCGAGCGACTGCGCCGGCAGAAGCGGGCGGTGAAGGGTGCGCCCCGGCCGGGTGTTTACGCGGTCGAGGACGCAGCCTGGACCCTGCAACTCGACGAGATTGCGGCACCGCGCCTGTTTTTCGGCGAAGAGACGCGGGCGGCGGCCGACGCCCTGATCGGGGACGACCCGTCGCCCATCCTGGCGGTGGGGCCGGGCGCGGACTGGATCGGCAAGCGCTGGCCGGCGGAACGCTATGCCAAGGTCGCTGCGCCCCTGCTGGCCGAGGACGGGCCTCTGGCGGGCGGGCGGCTGATGATCGTGGGCGAGGAGGCGGACCGCGATCTGGCCCACACCATCCGGCTGGCGGTGCCGCGCGCCCGGGTGATCGAGCTGCAGGGCAAGCTGACCCGGTTGCAGACGGCGGCGGCACTGTCCCGCGCTGCCCTCTATGTCGGCGCCGACTCGATCTGGACCCAGCTGGCGGTGGCGGCGGGCGCGCCGACGGTCGGCGTCTATGGCCCGTCCGACGACACCCGCGTCGGGCCGTGGGGCGGCGTTTCTATCCGGGGCGAGCGGTCCTATGAGGAGTTCCTCGCCGTCGATCCCAACCTCAACCAGGCCATCCAGCACATGATGGGCCTGCCCGCCGATCGCGTACTGAAGGCCGCGCAGGGCCTGATTGAAAAAAATCGCAAGGCTCAATCCGGCGGCTCCTGAAACTTGAGTATAATCAGGCCTGCGACCTACGGCCTCGGCCGGTCGGCCTTGCAGATTTCAGACTATTCAGACCCTTCAGACTCTGTTTTCGCCAACGGAAGACCAAAGCCCGTGACCCAGACCTATGACCTGATCGTCCGTGGCGGCGAGGTGGCCAATCATGCGGGCCGTGGCATGGCCGATGTCGGCGTAATCGACGGAAGGATCGAGTTCATCGGCGACCTGTCCCAGGCCTCGGCGGGTCAGGTGGTGGACGCCACCGGCCTGACGGTCCTGCCCGGCGTCATCGACACCCAGGTCCACTTCCGCGAGCCGGGTCTGGAGTGGAAGGAGGACCTTGAAACGGGGTCGCGTGCCGCCGCTCTGGGCGGGGTCGTCGCTGTGTTCGAGATGCCGAACACCGAGCCCAACACGACCGATCCGGCCACGCTTGAGGACAAGCTGGCCCGCGCGCGGGACCGGATGTGGACCGACCACGCCTTCTACATCGGCGGCACCCATGCGAATGCCGAACATCTGGGCGAGCTGGAACGTCTGCCGGGCTGTTGCGGGGTCAAGGTCTTCATGGGCGCCTCGACCGGCGACCTGCTGATCGCCGACGACGACGGGGTGCGAAAGGTTCTGAACGCCGTCGGTCGCCGCGCCACCTTCCATTCCGAGGACGAGTATCGTCTCGTGGACCGCCGCCCGCTGGCCCGCCCCGGCGACTGGACCAGCCATCCCGAGGTTCGCGACGCCGAGAGCGCGATCATGAGCACGCGCCGCCTGGTTCGGCTGGCGCAGGAGACGGGCAAGCGGATCCATGTGCTGCACGTCTCCACCGCCGAGGAGATCGCCTTCCTGGCCGACCACAAGGACGTGGCCACGGTGGAGGTCACGCCCCAGCATCTGACGCTGGACGGTGACGAAGCCTATGAGCGGCTGAAGGGCTATGCCCAGATGAACCCGCCGATCCGCAATGCCCATCACATCGCCGGCCTGTGGCACGGTATCGAGCAGGGCGTCGTGGACGTGCTGGGTTCCGACCACGCGCCGCATACGAAAGAGGAAAAGGCCCGGCCCTATCCCGCCTCGCCGTCGGGCATGCCTGGCGTGCAGACCCTGGTTCCGGTCATGCTGACCCATGTGGCGCAGGGGCGGATGACGCTGGAGCGGTTCATCGACCTGACCTCGGCGGGGGCCCAGCGGGTGTTCCAGACGGCCAACAAGGGCCGCATGGCCGAGGGCTATGACGCCGACCTGACCCTGGTCGACCTCAAGGCACGTCGCGTCATCCGCCACGAGGACATGGCCAGCCGCTGCGGCTGGACGCCCTTCGACGGCTTCGAGGCCGAGGGCTGGCCCATGGCCACGATCGTGCGCGGCCGCGTGGTGATGAAGGACGGCGAGCTGATCGGTGCGGCGCATGGCCGGCCGGTGCGCTTTCAGGAGACCCTTATCGCGGGCTGAGGATGAAGGTCGCGATGTCTTGCGCAACGCCCGGTGCCAGAGGCAGGGTCGGGTCGGCATAGGTGGCCGAGTTGGCGGTCCGGTCAGCGGGCGCGATCTTCAGGACGTGGTTCACGCCCTCCCAGACGGTGAGCTGGGCATTGGGCTGGGCCGCGTACAGCGCCTCGGCGTCCGTCAGCGTCGTCTGCAGGTCCGTGGAGCCCTGGCCGATCATCATGGGGCCCCGGAACGACGCCGCGAGCCGGGCGGGGTCGAGCGTCAGCCAGCTGATCAGATAGGGCTGGACCGACGGCCGGAACAGGGCCGCGAGCGCGGGCGGCGCCTCGGTGGTGCGGCCCGCTTCGAGCTCAACCAGAGCCGCGAAGGCCGCGTCACGCAGGGCAGCCGGAAGGTTCGTGGAGAGCTGTTCGCGCAGCACGTCGCCAATTCGTCTTCCGGCTCCCGAGACGAGGATCAGTCCGCAGATGCGAGGGTCGTTGTCCTCGGCCGCCTTCAGGGCGACCAACGCGCCCTCGCTGTGGCCGATCAGCCAGGCACAGGAAAGCCCGGTGCCCGCCAAGGCCTCAACCAGCCAGAGGCGGGCGTCGGTGGCAGAGATATCGAATGTGAGCTGGTCTTCCGCGACGATTGCCGCCGTGCTCTGTCCGACACCGCGCTTGTCGTACCGGAGGGTCGCGATCCCCTGATCGGCCAGGGCCTCGGCCAGCAGGCGATACGCAGCCGCCGAGACGCCCAGAGGGCTGTCGCCGTTGCGGTCCGTCGGGCCCGACCCGGGGATAATGACGGCGGCAGCGCGGATCTGGCCGTCCGGGGAAAGCAGGGTGCCGTGCATCGCGGCCGGCTCGGTGGCCACGGTCACGGCTGTGGACGTCGGCTCTGCGACCAGGGCGGCAGAGGCCAGCAAGACGTTCAGCATGCCAGGCCCTCCGGCCGTCTAGATCGAGAAACTGACCCCGCAGCCGCAGCTGGTCGCCGCGTTCGGGTTGCGGATGACGAACTGGGCACCGGCCAGTTCGTCGACGAAGGCGATCTCGGAGCCCTTGAGGAACGGCACGGACACGGGGTCGACCAGGGCCGCCTGACCGCCGGCTTCAACGCGCAGGTCGTCCGGTTCAGCGCTCTCGACCAGATCGAGCCGATACTGAAAGCCGGAGCAGCCGCCGCCCTCGACGGCGACGCGGAGCATGACCGGGTGGCCCTCGGCCTCGGCCAGTTTCTCCAGACGACGTGCGGCGCTGTCGGCCAGCACGATGCCCTCGGGCGATCGGGCCGAGACCTTCAGTTCGATCGGGGCGGTTTGGACGGACGTCATAGCCCTCTATATGAGGCCGACCCGCCCGGTTCGCAAAGCCCGGCCTTCCGGAATCCGCCCTTGAGCCAGAGCCACGCCCGCGCCCCCTACGCCGAAGCCGCCGACGCCTCGCGCGGCCGGCTGGTTCCCGAGGCCCCCAGCCGGACCCGCAACGCTTTCGCACGCGACCGCGACCGCATCATCCACTCGACCGCATTCCGGCGACTGAAGGAGAAGACCCAGGTCTTCGTGGCGCACGAGGGCGACCACTACCGCACCCGTCTGACCCACAGCCTGGAGGTCAGCCAGATCGCACGTTCGCTGGCACATGCCCTGCGGCTGGATCAGGATCTCGCCGAGACCGTGGCGCTTGCGCATGACCTGGGCCATCCGCCCTTTGGACATGCTGGCGAAGACGAGCTGCAGCTCCAGATGGAGCCGTTCGGCGGCTTTGATCACAACGTCCAGACCTTCCGCGTCGTGACCAAGCTGGAGACTCGCTATCCCGGCTTCGACGGCCTGAACCTGAGCTGGGAGACGCTGGAGGGGGTGGTCAAGCACAACGGTCCCGTGACCCACAAACTGCATGAACCGGCGTGGAAGGCCATTGCGGACTTCGCCCCGGGTTGGGACCTGCGGCTGGACAGCTTCGCCTCGCTGGAAGCGCAGGCCGCTGCGATCGCCGACGACATCGCCTACAACAACCACGACGTGGACGACGGCTTGCAGGCCGGGCTGTTCACGCTCGCGGACCTTGCTGATGTGCCCCTGATCGGGCCGGTGCTGCATCAGACGCGCTCGGATTGGCCGGACCTGTCCGAGCGCATGCTGCGGCTCGAGGCCGTGCGGCGGATGATCGGGGTCATGATCGACGACGTTCTGGCCGAAACCGAGCGGCGCATCGCCGAGGACGCGATCGCCTCAACGGACGATGTGCGAGCTGCGCGGCGCACCCTGGTGCAGTTCTCCGACGCCATGATGGCCGACCTGGGCCAGCTGCGTCGGTTCCTGTTCGAACGGATGTACCGCCACTATCGGGTCAATCGCACCCGGAGCCAGGCTAGGCGTATCCTCGCGGAGATGTTCCAGCTTTTCATGGCTGAGCCAGAAGTCCTGCCGACGGAGTGGGGCGCGCGTGCCGCCACCGACGATCCGCACCGGCGGGCGCGGGCCGTGTGTGACTACATCGCCGGCATGACGGATCGCTATGCCATCGAGGAGCACAGGAAACTGTTCACCCTCGACCTGGCCCTCGATCTGTGATTCTTCGGATCCGGCGGAGGGGTTAGACTGGCAGGCCGGAGCGCCGATTCGCCCCGTGCTGAACCGAGGCGCAGACCATGTCCTACGACGACGACAACCGTCCCAGAGATCACGGGCAACGGGATCGCGGTGCCTATACGCCGCCGACGGACGACGACCTGCCGTTCAACCGCGGCGGCTACGACCCACGTCGCGCCCCACCCCAGAAGGCCCCGCCGGTGACGCTGCTGGTCAGCGCGGGCGTTCTGCTGGTGCTGATCATCGCCGTGGTTCTGTTCTACCGGTCCGGTCTGCGGTCTTCCACGGACGCCCCCCCGGCCGTGGGAACGCCTGTGGCGCAGATGAAGGTCGAGGCTCCCCTGGAGGCGCAGCCGGTCGATCCTGAGGCCGGTGTCGGCCTCTATGACGAGACGCCTGAAGCCACGACGGCTCCGGAGTTCGCGCCGCCGCCCGAGACGCCCCTGCCGCGCCCTGCGCCCCGTCCTGCCGAGACCGCCGAGAAGGCCGAGCCTGTGCGGCCTGCCACGCCCGCCGCGCGTCCGGCCGCAGAAACGCCAGCCCCTGTCGCGGACGGCGCAGGGGGCAACGCAGCTGTGCAGATCGGGGCCTTCTCCTCGACCGCCGTCGCAGATCGGGAATACGCCGCTGTGGCTGCCCGCTTCCCTCAGTTCGCCCGGAACGCCACCAAGCGGGTTCAGGAGGTGACGGCGTCGAACGGCTCCACCGTCTATCGGACGACCTTCACGGGCCTGTCGGCTGCCGATGCCCGCGCCTTCTGCGCCGCCATTCAGGCGGGCGGCGGCGACTGTTTGGTGCGATAGCCGGATTGTCTAGCGCCGCCATCCTGGCCTGCAAGGGCGCGGTTCTGACGCCCGAGGAGCGCGCCTTCTTCGGACAGGCGCGGCCCTGGGGTTTCATCCTGTTCCGCCGGAACGTGGAGAACCCCGAGCAGGTCCTGCGCCTCACTGATGCGATGCGAGAGGCGGTCGGCTCGGAGTGCCCCATCCTGGTCGATCAGGAAGGCGGCCGGGTTCAGCGGCTGGGGCCGCCGCACTGGGCCAAGTATCCGCCGGGCGACGCTTTCCTGAAGGCGGCCAACGATCCCCTCACCGCACGCGAGCTGGCGCGGCTGGGTGGGCGGCTGATGGCGCACGACCTGAAGGCCGTCGGCATCAACGTCGACTGCGCGCCCGTGCTGGATGTGCCGACGCCCGGGGCCCACGACATCATCGGCGACCGCGCCTATGCCAAGGACCCGGCGACCGTGGCGCAGCTGGGCCGCGCCGTGGCCGAGGGTCTTCTGGCCGGCGGCGTCCTGCCCGTCATCAAGCACATGCCCGGACACGGTCGCGCCTTCGCCGACAGCCACAAGGAGCTGCCGACGGTCCACGCCGATCTGGATCATCTGGACACCTGGGATTTCGCGCCCTTCAAGGCTCTGTCGGACATGCCGATCGGGATGACGGCGCACATTGTGTTCACCGCCATCGACAGGAAGCGCCCGGCGACCCAGTCCAGGACAGCGATCAAGCTGATCCGCGAGCGGCTGGGCTTCGGCGGCCTGCTGCTGTCTGACGACTTGTGCATGAACGCCCTGTCCGGCGACCTGACCGAGCGGGCGGAAAAGTCGCTGAAAGCCGGGTGCGACCTCGTCATCCACTGGACGGGTGACATGGCCGAGATGGAACAGGTCATGGTCGGCGTCGGCAAGTTGAAGGGCGGGGCGGCGCGCAGAGCCTCGGCGGCGCTCGCCCGCATCGTCCATACGCCCGAACCGCTGGATGTCGCCGAGGCGCGCCAGCGTTTCGACGCCATGCTGGAGGGCCGTCTGACCGCCGCCAAGGGTCCGGACGTCGGCGAGGCGCAGGCCTGAGCATGGCTGAAGCCTTCCAGCCCAATCTGGACTTTACCGCCGTCGAGGAGGTCGACGCGCGCGACGCGTTCGTCGTCGATCTGGACGGCTACGAGGGGCCTCTGCACGTCCTGCTGGCGCTAGCCCGCACCCAGAAGGTCGATCTGCTGAAGCTGTCGATCACACGGCTGGCCGAGCAGTATCTGGCCTTCGTCCACGAGGCGCGGAGGCGGAACTTCTCGCTGGCGGCGGACTATCTCGTGATGGCGTCGTGGCTGGCCTATCTGAAGTCCCGCCTGCTGCTCCCGCGCACCGAGAAGGGCAAGGGCGACGAGATGCCCGCCGAGGAAATGGCCGCGGCCCTGGCCTTCCGGCTGCAGAAGCTGGAGGCCATGCGCAAGGCGGTGGAGGCGATCACGGCCAGGCCGCAGCTGAAGCGCGACGTCTTCGCCCGCGGCGATCCGCAGGCGACGGTGATCGTGCCGTCCGACCGGATCGACGCCAGCCTGTATGAGCTGATGGCCGCCTATGTGACCCAGCGGCGGCGCGAGGAGCAGCGGCACTACAATCCCGGCCAGCGTGTCGAGGCTTTCGGGCTGGAGGCGGCGCGGGACTGGCTGCGCGAGGTCCTGCCCCGGCTGGAGCAGTGGACGTTGCTGGAGCAGGTGGCGCCGGCGCGGCGTGGCGAGGATGGCCCGACCCAGGCCAGCTTTACCGCCTCGACCCTGTCGGCCAGTCTGGAGCTGGTGAAGGAGGGGGCGATGGATGTGAAACAGGCCGAGGCCTTCGCCGACCTGTATCTGAAACGGCGGGGGCGGGGTCAGGTGCTGGAGCTGGTGCCGTGACGTCCGCAAAGAGCCGGAATGGCATGCCACCTTCGCTGAAGCTCGCGTTGAGCATCACTGACCTCGCCTTCATCGCCTACTGGATCGCGGCCGCGCTTTCACTCGTCAAGGTGATCGAGATTCCTCCGAGTCTGATGTTCGCCGACTACACGGTCCCTAGCGTCGTTGCGTGGAACTGGTCCTTTTTCCCCCTCGATCTGGCTTTCTCGATCATTGGGCTTGCTGCGGTCCATGCCAGCCGCAAGGGGAACCCGATCTGGCAGCCGCTGGCCCTGATATCCCTCGTGCTCACGGTAGTGGCCGGCGGCATGGCGGTGACCTACTGGGCAATCCTGCGTCAGTTTGATCTGGCTTGGTTTCTGCCCAATCTCCTGCTGTTGATCTGGCCGCTTTTCTTTATCCCTCGGCTCGTCCGGAACTTGGGGCGGGGCGAGTGAGCGGCCTGACCTTCGCGCCCGATGACGGCGAGATCGAACGCCGGGTCGAGGCCCTGCTGTTCGCTGCGGCCGGGCCGCTGTCAGCCGCCGATATCACCCGCCGCCTGCCCGAGGGCGCCGACGTCGGCCGGGCCATCGCGTCGCTGCGGACGCGCTATCAGGGCCGGGGCGTGGAGCTGGAATGCGTCGCCGATCGCTGGCGGTTCCGGACTGCCGCTGATCTCGGCTTCCTGATGACGGAGGAGCGGGAGGAGCCACGTCGCCTGTCCAAGGCCGCGTTGGAGACCCTGGCCATCATCGCCTATCACCAGCCGGTCACCCGCGCCGAGATCGAGAGCGTGCGGGGCGTGTCCATGTCCAAGGGCACCCTCGATCTCCTGCTGGAGATGGGTTTCGTGCGGCTGAGAGGACGACGGCGGACGCCGGGGCGACCCGTGACCTATGCGACGGCCGATCGCTTCCTGGAGCATTTCGGTCTGGCCAGTCTGTACGATCTGCCGGGTGCCGCCGAGATGAAGGCAGCCGGGTTGCTGGACCTGTCGCTGCCCGTCGGCTTCGAGGTGCCCGATCCCTCGCGCTCGGGGCCGGATGAGGAGGAAGATCCCATCGAGGACGGCGACGCCCCCGAGTTCGCCCAGGACTTCGTCGGCGACTGAACCCTCCGCGACCCTGGCTGCCGTGTGGCTTAGTTCGTTCAAGGAACCGGAAGACGACCAGTGCCCCAGTTGGCGACCCGATGAAAAATGGCCCCGGGGCTTACGCTCCGGGGCCAAGTCTACTCAGGATCGCCGACGATGACCGACGATCTCACTGTGAAGGGTCGCTGCTTTTGGCAGGCTGAACGGCGCGTTGTCCGTCGTTCAGCCTAGAAGACCCGGCCGCCGACGCCGCCGTCGAGCATCAGGGTGGCGCCGACGATGGCCGCGCCCTGCTCCATGACGGTTTCCTCGCGGTACTCGGTGTAGATTTCCTCGCGGATCCAGGTGACGACCTTCACACCGGCACCGTAGCGGCGCAGCAGGGAGCGCTCGTTGCATTCGCGCTGGGGCGTCTGGGGCCGGCAGGTCAGTGATCCCGTACGGTCGCGCCAGAGAGCCTCGCCCTTCTGGCAGTAGAAGCTTTCACCGTGGTCGAATGCGACCTGACCGAACCACTCCGCCCAGGTGATCTGAAGGCGCGTGCCGGCGATGCAGCGATAGAGTTCGCCCTCATAGCCGTCGTGGATGTCCCGGTCGGGGATGACCTGGGACGCGGGATGGGGGCTGCCGCGGTCGTCGATGCAGAAGGCCTGGATGACGACGCGCTTTTCCCAGCGACGACGGGCTTCGTACGGCACGCGCACGACGCGGGCGACGGCACCGGCCTCGACGGTCAGGCCCTGGATCACGGTGGGATAGGGTTGTTCGACGCTGACGTAGGCGGAACCCCCACCGCCGCCGCGCAGGTTGCCGTAGCCACCCACGCGGGCGTTGATCCCCGCGCGCGACGCCGCTGAGGCGTTCGAGTTGGCGTTGGCGTTGACGTTGATGTTCACGTTGATGCCGCCGCCTGGCGGCGGGTAGTCGGGCGGCCCCGGATGATCGCAGCAGTCCGTCGGAGGCGGCGGCGGCGGCGGCGGCGGCGGCGGCGGCGGCGGCGGGGGAGGGGGCTCGCAGCAGTGCGGCGGCGGCGGAGGCTGGCAGCCTGAAACGCACTGGGCCGCGCCAGTGTTGGCCAGGCCGAAGAAGGCAAGGGCCCCCACGGCGGCCGGCAGCCAGGTCTTGATCCGCACCCGCATGGGTCAGGCTCCTGAAAAGCGTCTCGCGGCCAAGCACGGGCCGATCCAGCCTGACATCTGGCCGCAAAGGTCTTTCGTTTCCGTTTCCGAGAGACTTCTGCCGGGCCTGAGCCTTGCGCCGACGGGGGTGGAGGCTCTCGCATTGTTCCATTCCGGCACGCAGACCCTGATCGACCGTTGGGCGGCCCTGCCGAGGGTCGGCGGCGTCCCCCTGCGCGCCGACTTCGAGCCCATGCGCTTCGGGCGGCTGGTTCCCCGCCTGTTCAGCGCCGACCGGACGTCTGACGGGGCCATCCTCCGTCTGGGCGGGGGCTGGGTCGAGACACTGCATGGCCGGCAGATGACGGGCGTCCCCTGGCTGGATCTGTGGACCTTCGAAAGCCGGCCCATGGTGCAGGCGGCGATTGTCCAGACGGTGCGTGAGGCCCGGCCGGTGGTGGTGGTGGCCGAAGCCGCCCGTCTGAACGGGGCCCTGGAGATCGTGATCGCCCCGTTGAGGACCCACGATGGTCTCGCTGATCGCCTTCTGGGGCTGTATCAGCCCGCCTTCGAACAGGAGCGGCGGCGCGAGGCGGTGGGTCCGCTGACGGCTCGGCTTTCGGTTGGCGTCGGGATATCGAGCAGACCGGCCTTGACCCTCGCGGCCGTGGATGGTCGCCGGATCGCCTAGCTACCGGGGCGCGAGACGAAGAAGGTCGCTGTATTGCCAGTTGCCGTCGCGCTGGTGACGACGCTGCGACCCGAGCCGCGGATGCTGGTCGTCGCGCGCGCTGATACCGCGCCGGAGTTGGTCTGGTCGTTCGAGATGACCATCTGACCGTCGCATTCCGAGCAGGCGTAGCCGGTGACGGCGTTGCCGGTAGCTTCAGCCCCGACGCGGACATCGTACCCGTAGGCACCCGAGAACTCGGACGTGACCTCGACGCCGCCCGAGTTCACCTGGCTGTTGTCGATTTCCAGATAGCGGTCGTTGTTGCCGATTGAGACTTCATTTCCGGTGCCCGCCGCATTGGCCGTGGCCGCGCCATAGTCGTAGGCGGTGACGACGGCCGAGGCGCGCACGCGGGACAGGTTGGACTGGTCGGTCGTCGTCACGACCGAGCCGCCCTGATTGTAGAGAACCGTCTGGTTGGCCGTGGCGCGGGCCCGGCCGGCCAGATCCCAGGCATTGCCGGAGTTGGCGCTGACGTTGGCGGTCACGGCGTCGCCGACTTGGCGCTGGCGCAGGGTCAGGGCCTGGCTGGAAGCGGCCGTCGAGTTGGCGGCGATGGCATTGCCGATCGACTGGGCGATCACTTCACCGGTCGCGGGGATGTACTGGCTGACGACGAAGCTCTCGGAGCGGACGCTGGCGTCCGAGCGCTGGCTGACGAGGCCTTCAATGCGGGCACCGGTCCCGCCGATGGCGGTCGTGTTGGCGATGGCGGTGGTCGAGATGGAGGTGCCGCCCAGCAGTCGCGCGGTCTGGTTGGTCTGGGCGGCCGCAGCGGTGATTTCGGTCGGGCCGACGATCTGGTTCGCCTCGATCGTCAGGTCAGCGCTATAGGCTCCGGCGGCCAGAGAGTTGCCCCGCGCCTGGGTCTGCAGGTTCAGGGGTCCCTCGCTGTCACCGGTTGCGGACACGGTGGTCGTGGCGCGCGCAGTGCCGTTCATCGTCTGCGACGAGGACAGGTCCAGTGACCCGTTCTGGACCGAGCCGGACAAGCTGTTGCCCTGGGTGGCGTTGTCGACGGCGACCTCGTCCGAGGCATCCTCGACGTTCAGCGTGACACCACTGATGACGTCGCCGAGCTGGAGCTGGTTGTTGAGGACGCGGCTGTCCTGCGACTGAGCGGAAACCTCAGTAGCGGCTGCGACGCACATCGCCGTCGCGGCGATCGTGCCAGCGAGACGGATCGGCGCGAGTCTGGCCATTGTTCGTTCCCGTGTTGTCGTATGCCGGGTAGTAGCCGCCCGTGGGGCCGACGGTGTTCAGCGGATCGTTCTCGGCCGAGAGGCAGACCTCCGGGCCCGGCGCGCCATAGAGGTTGGCCATAAGCTCCACCGTCGCGCGCTCGATCATGGCGCGAACCGCCAACTGAACCGGCTCCATCCCGCCGGTGCCGGCCGAAACGTCGAAGACGTTGCCGTTCAGGAAGTCGAAGACGCCGGCCGAGATTTCGCGGCCGATGATCTGCTTCTGATAGGAAATGACGTCGACGACTTCCTGCGTCGTGGTCTGGACCAGACGCAGGTCCATGGCGACGTTCATGACGTAGATCTTGCCCTGGACGATCCCCGATCCAGGCACGTCGGTGTCGGTTTCGCCGACACCCGCGTCGAAGCCGGCAGAGCGGATGTTGTAGTTCACCTCGGTGATGCCGCCGACGATGTAGAAGTCCGAGCCCGGCACCTGACCGGCAAGGATGCGGCGGTAGTTCGGCTCTTCCGGAGTGCCACCTTCGTCGCCGATCAGGCGATTGTTGGCGTAGCGGAGTTCCATCTCCGAGATGGACGTGTCGTAGCGCTCGACGATCTGGGCCCCCGCCTTGGCCAGCGCCGAAATCGCCATCAAGGACGCGCCACCGGTGATCTGACGCCCACCGTCCGCCGATACCGTGCCGGTGTAGTCTGCGATCCGGCCGACCGCCATCCGCGGCGAGGGCAGGCCATAGCGCCGCGCATAGTCGGCCATGCAGTACAGTGCAGGAGAATAGGGTGTCGGGTTGGCGGTCACCGGCGCATTGCCGATCGGCCGAGCGTAGAGGCCACCTGGGCCTGCCGAGGGGCTGACGCAGGCGCTCAGGGCGACCGCGGAAGCCGTCAGAAGCGCCGGGACGCGCAGCCGGGAAGGGAGACCGAGCGTCATTCGAAGCCTGTGAGCGTGCCGGTCAGGTCGTTGCGAGCCGTGACAGTGCCCGAGTTGGTCTGACGCGAGTTGACGATGACGGTGTTGTGGCTGCCCTGAACCACGACATTCAAATTGTTACCGATGGCGGTCGCACCTGCGACCGAGCTGTAGCCGTTGCCGACGCCGCCGGAATAGCTGTTTGAGACCCCGCCGGACTGGCGTGAATAGGCCGAGGCACCGGACTGGATGATGCCGTCCACGATCAGGCGGTTGCCGTACTGATCCCGGGTGGAGCCGGTCTGGGCCGTGGTCACGGACTGGCGGGCTCCGCCATAGCCGTTCTGGAACTGGGCCATGCCATTCGAGGTCGACACCTGTGCACTGGCGGGCAGGGCGATGATCGAGAGGGCCAGGGCGGCCGATGCGGTCCGGTTCGGGCTCATGTCGACAAATCCCACGCGGCACTCGTGATTCGGCCGCAAGCGCGCGGTCCGAGTCCCAAAATGGTAGACGGGTGTTAAGGATGACTTGATGTGGCGGGGTCCCTTCCGCATTTGAGGGGCATGGAGCCGTCCGACGGCCGATTCGACGGCCCGCCCCCGAGGGAACGCATCTTCAACGCCCCGATCGCGGCGCTGCTTCTGGCTGTGTCGATGCCGGCGCTCTACTGGTTGCAGGAACGCTCCCACACCTATTGGCTGGGGCTGGCCTTCCGGTCGGCCGATCTGGCCGAGGGCCGCTACACTGGCCTGGTGACTTCCATGCTGGTGCATGGCGGGTGGGCCCATGTGCTGATGAACGCAGTCGGTGCCCTGACCTTCGGTGCGCCTCTCGCCCG
>VYLC01000019.1_pt1:40000-45307 | contig 45307 bp, 42 predicted proteins | sample 5109531 | NCBI WGS metagenome assembly VYLC01 (sample SAMN12291787, study PRJNA351875) | freshwater metagenome | isolation source: freshwater lake | place: USA: Michigan, Gull Lake | collected 2013-08-08
AGCCGGTGAAGGTCAGGCGTGAGCCTGGCTGGAGGTATCGGAAGTGAGAATGCTGACATGAGTAACGATAAACAGTGTGAGAAACACTGTCGCCGAAAGACCAAGGGTTCCTGCGTAAAGCTAATCTGCGCAGGGTTAGTCGGCCCCTAAGGCGAGGCTGAAAAGCGTAGTCGATGGGAAGCAGGTAAATATTCCTGCACCAGCTGGAAGTGACGGATGGCGTAACTTGTCAGGGCTTATTGGATTGTCCTGGCAGGGAAGTTGTCCCTGGAAATAACTCCAGCAGAGACCGTACCCGAAACCGACACAGGTGGTCAGGTAGAGCATACCAAGGCGCTTGAGAGAACTGTGCTGAAGGAACTCGGCAAATTGCACGCGTAACTTCGGAATAAGCGTGACTCTCTTTTGGGCAACCAGATGAGAGTGGCACAAGCCAGGGGGTAGCGACTGTTTAGCAAAAACACAGGGCTCTGCGAAGCAGCAATGCGACGTATAGGGTCTGACGCCTGCCCGGTGCCTGAAGGTTAAAGGGAGATGTGAAAGCGTCGAACTGAAGCCCAGGTAAACGGCGGCCGTAACTATAACGGTCCTAAGGTAGCGAAATTCCTTGTCGGGTAAGTTCCGACCTGCACGAATGGCGTAACGACTTCCCCACTGTCTCCAGCACAGGCTCAGTGAAATTGAATTCCCCGTGAAGATGCGGGGTTCCCGCGGTCAGACGGAAAGACCCTATGAACCTTTACTATAGCTTCGCCTTGGCGTTAGCGACCGTATGTGTAGGATAGGTGGGAGGCTATGAAACCGGGGCGCCAGCACCGGTGGAGCCATCCTTGAAATACCACCCTTACTGTCGTTGACGTCTAACCGAGGGCCGTTATCCGGTCCCGGGACATGGCGTGGTGGGTAGTTTGACTGGGGCGGTCGCCTCCCAAAGTGTAACGGAGGCGCGCGATGGTGAGCTCAGAGCGGTCGGAAATCGCTCGTCGAGTGCAATGGCATAAGCTCGCCTGACTGCGAGACTGACAAGTCGAGCAGAGACGAAAGTCGGCCATAGTGATCCGGTGGTCCCGCGTGGAAGGGCCATCGCTCAACGGATAAAAGGTACTCTAGGGATAACAGGCTGATTTTGCCCAAGAGTCCATATCGACGGCAAAGTTTGGCACCTCGATGTCGGCTCATCACATCCTGGGGCTGGAGCAGGTCCCAAGGGTTCGGCTGTTCGCCGATTAAAGTGGTACGTGAGCTGGGTTCAGAACGTCGTGAGACAGTTTGGTCCCTATCTGCCGTGGGTGTTCGAAGCTTGAGAGGATCTGTCCCTAGTACGAGAGGACCGGGATGGACGTACCTCTGGTGGACCTGTCATGGCGCCAGCCGTGCAGCAGGGTAGCTAAGTACGGAATAGATAACCGCTGAAAGCATCTAAGCGGGAAACTAACCTCAAAACAAGGCTTCGCTGAGGATCGTGGAAGACTACCACGTTGATAGGCCAGGTGTGGAAGCGCGGTGACGCGTGAAGCTTACTGGTACTAATAATCCGATCGGCTTGATCGTTTCTCAGCAAAACTCATTCGACAATGTCGACAATGTCTTCTCGCACTATCCGCTGTCCGCTCGGTTGACCTGGTGGCTATGTCGGAGGTTCCCCACCCGATCCCATTCCGAACTCGGTCGTTAAGCCCTCCAGAGCCAATGGTACTTCGTCTCAAGGCGCGGGAGAGTAGGTCGCCGCCGGGTCTACCGAGCGGACAGCCGATAGTGTTCTCGAACGTTCTTCCTTTACGCCTACCGTTTGCCGCGGGATGGAGCAGCCCGGTAGCTCGTCAGGCTCATAACCTGAAGGTCGCAGGTTCAAATCCTGCTCCCGCACCCAAGATCTCAAAGCCCCGCTGGTTTTCGCCACGGGGCTTTTTGCTGTCTGGTCTCACTCCCGTCCGCTGACCAAGGCGTCCACCACCCCCGGATCGGCCAGGGTCGAGGTGTCTCCCAGTGCGCCGGTCTCGCCCTCGGCGATCTTTCGCAGGATGCGCCGCATGATCTTGCCCGACCGTGTCTTCGGCAGGCCTGGCGCCCAGTGGATGACATCGGGCGCGGCGATCGGGCCGATCTCCTTGCGCACATGAGCGACCAGGGCGGCCCGCAGATCGGGCGACGGCTCGACGCCGACGTTCAGGGTGACGTAGGCATAGATGCCCTGGCCCTTGATGTCGTGCGGATAGCCGACAACCGCGGCCTCGGCGACGTGCGGGTGCAAAACGAGCGCGCTTTCCACCTCGGCCGTGCCCATGCGGTGGCCCGACACGTTGATCACGTCGTCCACGCGCCCGGTGATCCAGTAGTATCCATCCTCATCGCGTCGGCAGCCGTCGCCGGTGAAGTACTTGCCGGGATAGGCGCTGAAGTAGGTGTCGAAGAAGCGCTGATGGTCGCCGTAGACGGTGCGCATCTGGCCCGGCCAGCTGTCGGTGATTACCAGGTTGCCGCTGGTCGCGCCCTCCAGCACCGCGCCATCGGCGTCCACGAGCTGCAGCTCCACCCCCGGCAGGGGCTTGGTCGCTGACCCCGGCTTGAGGTCCGTTGCGCCCGGCAGGGGACTGACCAGTACGCCGCCCGTCTCGGTCTGCCACCAGGTGTCGACGATCGGCAGGCGGCCCTCGCCGACGACCTCATGGTACCAGCGCCAGGCCTCGGGGTTGATCGGCTCACCCACCGTGCCGAGCAGCCGTAGCGACTGCCGGCTAGTCGCCTTCACCGGCCCGTCCCCCTCCCGCATCAGCGCCCGCAGCGCGGTGGGTGCCGTGTAGAAGATCTCGACCTTGTGCTTGTCCACCACCTCCCAGAACCGGCTGACGCTCGGGTGGTTGGGCACACCCTCGAACATCAGGGTCGTGCCGGCGTTGGCCAGGGGGCCATAGACGACGTAGCTGTGCCCGGTGACCCAGCCCACGTCGGCGGTGCACCAGAACACCTCGCCGGGGCGATAGTCGAACACCAGCTGGTGCGTCCACGACGCCCAGAACAGATAGCCGCCCGTCGTATGGAGCACCCCCTTGGGCTTTCCGGTCGAGCCCGAGGTGTAGAGGATGAACAGCGGATCCTCGGCGTTCATCGGCTCGCACGGGCAGTCGTCGGAGACCCCGTGCTTCAGCTCGCCATAGCGGAAGTCGCGCCCGCCGGTCATCGCCACGTCGGTGTTGGTGTGGCTGATCACCAGAACGGTCTCGACCGCCACCTTTTCCAATGCCGCGTCGACGTTGGCCTTCAGCGGCACGCGCTTTCCGCCGCGCAGGCCCTCGTCGGCGGTGATGACCAGCCTTGACCCGCAATCCTCGATCCGGCCCGCCAGGCTGTCGGGACTGAATCCCCCAAAGACGACCGAATGGACCGCCCCGATCCGGGCACAGGCCAGCATGGCCACGGCGGAGGCCGGGATCATCGGCAGGTAGATCGTGACCCGGTCGCCCTTCTTCACGCCCAGCGACTTCAGCACATTGGCCATGCGGCACACCTCGCGGTGCAACTCGGCATAGGTCAGGCCCCCGGACTGATCGGGCTCGTCGCCCTCCCAGATGATGGCCGTCTGATCCGCGCGCTCGGGCAGGTGCCGGTCCACGCAGTTGAAGCAGACGTTCAACACCCCGTCGGCGAACCAGCGGATGCGGAAATCCTCCCTGGCGAACGAAACGTCCTTGATGACCGTCGGCGGCGTTTTCCAGTCCAGACGCTTCGCCTGCTCGCTCCAAAAGACGTCTGGCGTCTCTCGCGCGGCGATCCGTGCGGCCTCATAGGCCTCGCGGTTCATGTGGGCGCGTGCCGCCCAGTCTTGCGAAACGGGATAGAGGTCGCGGTCGGACATGGGGCGCTCCTGTCCTTCCGACCTTAGCGGGGTGCGATCGGTCGGGCCAAGTCATCGTTGGGTCAAGACAAGCGCAGCCATTGTCACCAAACGGCGTTAAGCTTGGGCATTGAACGGAGACCCCGATGATCTCGACCCGTCCCCTGACCGTCGTCCTGCTCAGTGCCCTGGCGCTGGCCGCCTGCGATCAGGCGGCTACAGAACCGGTTCAGCCTGTGCCGCAGGAAACGGCCGCTGCGCCGGCTGCCGCTCCGACCACGCCCGCGATCGGCTATGCCTGCGAGAGCGGCAAGACCGTGCAGGCCCAGTACATCGATACCGAGACGGTTCAGGTGATCTACGACGGTCAGACCTATGCCATGCGGATCGCGCTGTCTGGCAGTGGCGCACGCTATGTCGGTTCCGGCCTGGAATGGTGGACGGCCAGCCGCAACGGTCAGGAGAACGCGACCCTCAGCCGGATCGGCCCGAACGATCAGGTTGGCACGGCGATCCTGGAGCGTTGCAGCCGCCCGTCCGCCAACCCCGACATGCCACCGCCCGGCCAGCAGCCAGCGAGCGGTGGAGACCCGGCGGCCTGCCGGACCGCTGATCTTCGATTGGCGGCGGGTGAAACGGACGCCGGGGCGGGGAATCGGGCGCAGATCCTCACCCTGACGAACGCCGGGACGACCCCGTGCAGCCTGTCCGGCTACCCGGCGGTGTCGCTTCTCGATGCCAACGGCCGCCCGGTCAGCGGCGTCCGCTCCGACCAGAACGCCGGCACGGCCTCGCCGGTGATCCTGCCGGCCGCAGGGCGCGCCTTCTTCGACATCGCCTGGAACGTGGTTCCGAACGAGGCCGAGGGGCAGACGACCTGCCCGACGGCGGCGCGCGTGACGGTCCGCTTTGGCGCGGACACTGCGACCCTGGCTTTGCCGCTCACCTTCACGCCCTGCGGCGGGCGCATTCGCGTCAACCCGGTGCGCGCGACGGAGGAGATCGCCCCGGCACCTGAGGCGGCATGACGCTCATACGTGGAAGCACTCGGTAAAGACCGGGAGCAGGGCAAACCTCTCCTAATCCCTCTCCCGGTGGGAGAGGGCTTGAGGCTCGGCAAGCGGAGCGCGCCGCACAGCCGAAAGGGTGAGGGGTTTCGCTCTCGCCATGACGCACCGAAACCCCTCACCCTTTCGCGTTTCCAATCGCTGCACTCTTGGACGCTCAAGCCCTCTCCCTCTGGGAGAGGGAGAAACGCACGCTATTCTTCCCAATCATCCAAACTCGCCCGGATTCCCCCAATGAATCCAACGCCAGTCTCGATTGAGAGCGCGCGAACTCGCCCGCATTGAGAATGGCCCTAGACTCTTTCCCGGTTCCGTCGCGAGGGAAGGGCGCAAGGCCTTGCGAGCTTGCTGCGGCGGAAGCGGTTGGAGCGGGAGCTCCGGATCCGTTTGCCAGGGGCTTTTGCCTCG
>VYLC01000046.1_pt1 | contig 44232 bp, 39 predicted proteins | sample 5109531 | NCBI WGS metagenome assembly VYLC01 (sample SAMN12291787, study PRJNA351875) | freshwater metagenome | isolation source: freshwater lake | place: USA: Michigan, Gull Lake | collected 2013-08-08
GGTTAGCTGAACGTTGGGAAAAACTGATAGTTTTATCGACGTAAGAAGCAGAAAAATTAGCTAAATTAACAGGATGTACTCTCAGACAATTTCAAGAGAGATAGGCTTTTAGTGTCTTGGGAAAAAGCTTTATCAATTTATTCATAATAAATATTGGCAGAAGATTAAAGATTAGTTATTGTGACTAACTCTTTTGATTAGAAAAAGATAAACTTGAGAATCTTCGGTCAAATTTATTGACTCAAAATCCGCTGTACTTAATTTAAATGAATCAACCCTAGGGAAACAGGGGGGATCATTGGGCGACAGTCTGGCACCCCTAGAGAAGAATGGCTGATGATGGCTTCAAAATGATCGATACTAAACCCTGTATTGGCACAGCGAATAACGGCCTTAACCTTTCCAGAATCGGTGATTAAGGTAGCAATTTGTATCTTTAAGGGTTGATCGGCAGAAACCACGATCGGACGGTTAAATTTAACCGATTCAAACGTTAATCCTCCAGTTTCCCCCTTGTTAAGGGGGACGGAAGGGGGATCTTGGTTTTCCCCCTTGTTAAGAGTTTGATCCTCCTTCCTTGCTAAGGTGGGGAGTAATGCAGTGGCCACTTGTGCGATCGCTTCTAACCCCAGGACACCGGGGAAAATGTATTCTCCTTGATAAACATGATCTTGTAAATAAGGATCATTGTCTAAGGATAATTCTGCTTCAGTAATCAGTTCAATTCCCGTGTAATGAACTTTCTTTGTCTCTAAAAAGCGGAAAAAAGATAATTCTTGCGGTTTTAAGCTTAAAGTGGGAGGTTCACCAAAACGCCCGGCGATGATAACAGAGGCAGTGGGTAGGGATTGATTTAAAAGTAAATGTAAGTATTTAATGCCAATATCGGGAGAAATAGGGGTAATGCCTTCATTTCTTAGCTTTTCAACTGTTCCTAAACGTTCTCCCATGCCAATACCGGACTAAACCGACCATTCTAGGTTTAAACAGCGACAATTAGGGTATTTTCGACTAAATTCCGCTACAATATTCCCTAACCATTCATTGGCTAACCCATAGTCTGCTTCTCCTTTCAATCCAGTCTCGGCAATAATTGAACCGAAGGTGATTAAATAATTGAGAGAATCGGGGTTAATTTCCGTTAAGATATGTTGCAAACCCTTGACTTTTGGGGCTAAAGTTGCTAAGAAATCTTCTGGTTCGAGATGTTGAATTAATTTCGGTGTATTAACCCCCGCACTGTGTAAAATTCCCGTAATTTCTCCTAAATTTGTCTTAATTTCGGCGATAGTTTGCTGAACTGACTCAGCATCACTGACATCACAAGAATAATAATGGACTTGGATGTTTGCAGACTTCATTCTTGCTAAATTTTCGGCTAATTCTTGGTTATCTTCAGGTTGAGAACGTCCTAAAATCGCTAAGGTAGCTTTATTCTCTTTAGCTAAGGATAAGGCACATTCTGAGGCAATACCTCTCCCTCCTCCCGTCACCAAAAGAAGCTCCTTGATTTTGCTTTTATTTGACCTTTTTAGGTCTTTTTTCTGCTTAGGGTTATCGGGATCTTTTTCTAACCCTAACAAGTTTAATTGACGAACAAACCGTTTTCCGTTTTCATCATAATAAACTTCTGTATAGCTATCGGTTGCAGTGATTTCTGAGAGAATGATATTAACTGCATTGGGATGATGAAAAGGAATATCAATCACACAGGTAGGAATTTGACGATTTTCTAGATAAAAAGTTCTCGCAAAGGACGCATATCCTCCTCCTTGTTGAATCAAAATCAAGGGTTTTTTCTCTTTTATAGATAATTTTGCTCCTTTTAAAAGCAAATCAATTTCTGATTCATCAGGATGGGGGTTTAAACAAATAATGATCCCTTTTTCCTGCTCATGCTTTAAGGTGGGTTGTAAAACAGATAAGTTAGGTAATAAAGGATGAGCAGCATGGGCGATAATATGCCAATTTTCCGCTTTTTCTCGATTTATTTGCTTTTTATCTGATTTAATTAACGGTTTTTCGATTAATTCAACCGTAAACGCACGCACCCAATTATCAACACCCATAGGAATTGATTCTTGAGGAATTTGAGGATTATTTTTTCCTAATTCTTCTAAAGCTGCTGCTAGATCCTGAATAGTTGCATTGGCATAATCTGTCGGTGAATGGGGAGGAGATAAGTCTAACTGACGCGCTGCTTCGATCACTAATTGACTGACACTGATAGAATTAAGGTGCAGATCCGCCAACAAGCGATGATGATTTTCAATGGTTTCTAGGGGTAATTCTGTTTTTTGTGCGACTAATTGACGAATAACTTCAATTTTTGAGGTTTCAGGTTTGAGGTTTTGGCTATGATTAGGTAATAAAAGATCAATATTCTCTACTTTTGCCTGTTGACTTTTGCCTTTTGCCTTGATCTCACATGGATTGGCCATAAAATGGGGTTGATAGTCTAAATTAAAGGGACGACTAAATCTATCTTCAAACCCACATTCCGCACTTCAGTTTGTAGTATAGTAAGATTACGTTTGAAGGTGGGGTGTGGGCGCCAGGAAATTGTCCAGGGCTCAAAGCAATTTTGGGGACGCAGAACATAATTGCTACAAAAAAGACACAAAAGTTAACAAAGTATCGTTCCTGTGGGACTACTTCAAAGAGAGAATAATGAGATAATAAAGGGAAAAGAAAGGAAACATCGTTGACTAAAATGAGAGCAGAAATAGAAATCAAAAACTTAGACCATTTGGGATTAGTGGCAGGTCTGATTGATGAATTAGAAATAGAAAGTATTGTGAATGAGGCTGTAGGAATAGATAGGTTCGAAAAAGTAACGGCGGGTCAAATAGTCAAAGGAATAATTATCAATGGATTAGATTTTATCTCGAAACCCTTGGATTTATTTCCTCAATTTTTTGCTAATAAACCCGGAGAAGAGCTACTGGGAGAAGGAATCAAAGCCGAGGAAATAAATGAGTATAAAATTGGGAGAGTAATGGATGAAATCTGGAGATATTCTCTAGAGAAATTATGGATAAATATATCTCTGAAAGTAGTTGAAAAATATCAAATTAACACAAAATATAGTCATTTAGATGCGAGTTCAATATCGGTTGAGGGAGAATATAAATTAGAAGAAGGAGGAAAGGGAAGTATCGAAATAACTCACGGATATTCAAGAGAGCGTCGTCCAGATTTGAAGCAATTTATGATTGATTTGATGGTAAGTAGTGATGGGGATGTTCCACTATTAATGAGAATCGGGTCGGGAAATGAATCAGATAAAACTATCTTTGGTGAACTAATTGAGAAGTGTCAAAGTAATCTGAATTGGTCAACAATCTATGTAGCAGATAGTGCTTTATATACAGCCAAGAACTTACATAGATTAGGAAAGACTAAATGGCTAACGCGGGTTCCAGTAACAAGCAAAAAAGCCCAAGAAATTATTACAAATGTTCCAGAATACGAGTTAAGAATGAGCGAAGATAGTCGATATAAGTATAAGGAGCAAGAAGTTAATTATCACGGGGTTAAGCAAAGATGGCTAATAGTATTAAGTGAAATGAGACAAAAAGCCGAGGAAGAAAAAATAGAGAAAAAAGTGAAAAAAGAAAGGGAACAAATAGAGAAACAGTTGAGCAAATGGCAGGGAAGCAGTTACTCTGGCTGAACTTAAAGCTGAAGTCAAACAATTTACGAAGCAACTAAAATATCATTACATTGCTGGGATAGAATATAAGCAAAAGTTAAATAAGCAAAAAAAAGAAGTCAGTAATTGCCCAGGAATTATCCAAGAAAACTCGGCAGTAATCGCCCAAGAAATCGCTAAAGCAGGCAAGTTTATTATAGCTACCAATGTGCTAAATACGGAAGAATTATCATCAGAAGAAATGCTCAGGGAATACAAAGCGCAACAATCTTGTGAACGGGGTTTTCGGTTTCTCAAAGACCCCTTATTTTTAGCCGATAGTGTATTTTTGAAAACCCCTCAAAGAATTGAAACAATGGGAATGTTAATGGGATTATGTTTGTTAGTTTATAGCATTGGGCAAAGAAAGCTCAGGAACGAACTACAGAGTCGCGGAGAAATGATTAAAAATCAATTAGGAAAACTGATAAATAGACCGACAATGAGATGGATATTTCAAGAATTACAAGGAATCCATGTGGTGGTAATTAATGGGGAAAAGATGGTTAGCAATTTAACTGATAAAATTCTTAATATTCTTCAATATTTTTCGATTAATTGTCAAAAATATTATCTCATCAACTAAGCCAATCTAGTTGCTAAATTTCCAGAAAATCAAGATTAATCAAAAACAAAGTGTTATGAGTCATGATAATATCACTTGAGTTTTATCCTGTTTAAATTTAAGTTTTTAACAAGTTTCACTTTCAGTAAATTCTTGAGGCTTGCTTAAATTTCGGTTTGGTTTCATTTTTGGGTGTGACTTCCATCATATTTTGCTCATACTACATTTTGAAGTGTGTTTGAAGTGCGGAATGTGGGTTTTAACATGGTACAGAATTGACCCCAACCAGCATCACTAATTGATTTGGCTAGTTTCTGGTTTTTGACCATGTTTCTGACTGCCAGATTTTCTACCACTATGACTTGGTTTTCGTCAACTAATTTACGACTTAGTTTGTGCAGAAAATCTTCACGACAACGAACGATTTTAGAGTGAACTTTAGCCACTTTAACTCGGTTCTTCGTTACTTGGTATGGTTCGATAGGGGGGCATAAATCGACTAAATCCTTATCTGGCAAGAGACTTAATTGATTAGTTCGCTCTAGATCAAAAACAATTGACCAAAATCGCCAAATACCTTTCTATATAAGGGTTCCATCCCTTATAACCCCAGTCCATTGCATAAGACAAACCGAAGAACCTTTAACTCTAGCTTTATTTCGGTTGTTAGACCCTTTTTGCTGGCGACTAAGTTTCTTTTGTCTCCTCGCTAATCTCTGTTCGTACTTACGATAGTATTGAGGATTCCCGTGTTTAGTCCCATCTGATGTAATAGCAAAATGGGTTAGTCCAACGTCTATCCCGACAGCTTTTCCTTCTGATGATTTTTGGGGTAAATCCTGACCATCATCATAGAGACAAGATGCGAAATATTCTCCTGATGGATTAACTGAAACCGTAACAGACTTTAAGTTTCCCTCTGGTTGCCGTGAAACTTTGCAATGGACTTCACCAATTTTAGGCAATACCAAAACATCATTTTTTAACTTACAGTGTTGAGGAAATCTAATCGACTGCCTATTTTGCTTTTTCTTGAAGTTAGGATATTTAGCTCTACCTTCAAAAAAGTTAAGGAAAGCACTAGAAAGATTTAAAGCTGCTTGTTGTAATACCTGCGATGGTACTTCGCTTAACCACTCATACTCTTTTTTTAGGGAAGGCAGCAGCTTAATTATTTCGTCTCTGCTTAATCCTTTTCCAGTTTGCTTGTAAGTTTCAGATGTCAAGTTTAGAGAGTAATTGTAAAACCATCTAGCACAGCCAAACGACTTGGCAAGCAAAACTGATTGCTCACTGGTCGGATAGATTCTGTACTTAAACGCTTTTAACATCTTACTTATCAAACTATATCTGCTAGGGTAAACTATGCTAGGCTAAACTGTCAAGGATTTAATCGTGCTTTGCGGTTCTATTCTGGTCGGGGTTTCATCCCGTCGGTAAAACTGAGGGTCTTTACCCCGACATCTGTGATAAAAAAGAGGAAAACTGATGATTACTATACGCAAAGCTGAGGAAAGAGGCCACGCTAACTATGGTTGGTTGGATACCTATCATACTTTTTCTTTTGCCCAATATTATGATCCCCAACAGATTAATTTTAGGAGTCTAAGAGTTATTAATGAGGATAAAGTGATTGGGGGAAAAGGATTTCACACCCACGGACACCACGATATGGAGATTTTAACCTATGTTTTGGAGGGAGAACTAGAACACCAAGACAGTCTCGGTACAGGTTCCGTGATTCGACACGGTGAAATTCAACGGATGAGCGCAGGAACAGGAATAAAACACAGTGAATTTAATCATTTTGCCACTAATCCCCTCCATCTTCTGCAAATTTGGATTATTCCCGACCCAAAAAATCTAGAACCCAGTTATGAACAAAAAGCGATCGAATTTTCTTCCCATACCTTACAGTTAATCGCCTCTCCCACCGGCGCCGGTAATGCGGTTAAAGTCCATCAAGACGTTAATCTCTACGCGGGAATTTTGCCCCTAGGACAGTCCCTCACCCATTCCTTAGCCCCCAGTCGTTATGGCTGGTTACAAGTGGCTAGAGGGCAAATAACCGTGAATGGAGTGCATTTACGAGCGGGGGATGGAGCGGCAATTAGCGAGGAAACTTCTTTGGCTATTCAATCTCTAAAAGACTCGGAAATTTTGCTTTTTGACCTAGGGTAGTGGGGTTGAGTGTTAGGGTTCCTAGGGGCTAAGTTTTGCCGCCAATTCCCCGGCCGACTTTTAGCCATCAATACTGTCCACCACGCTCAGAAAATCGTTGTGGATTAGCTCGGCGATAAAATTCTCCGGATCGGTGATGGGAACAGTAACGCCTTGGCTGGCTACCATCTGTGCGGCCAGCCGAGTCATGAAGTCCTGTCTTGTTTCCGCCATTCTCCCCTGACATTGTTGTAATTTTTCCACCAATTCCAGTGGGGAATCGGCCGCCAGTTTATCCCCCTCGCGGGTGACATAAATTGTCATCTTTCCTACCTCCTAAATGATCGGGAACGAGAATTCGGCACTACTAAACCACTTCTTTTCTCGCCATCATCATTGCCAGTTAGTTAGTCCCATCCTCGTCCGTCTTTCCCTATTTCCACTATTTTTTCTGGCTTGTCGCCGGTTAATTATTATTATCGCCAAAATAAAGGGATAAATTTGTCAATCTTTGTAACGAAAAATCAAGAGAACCTGTTCTCACGGTATCGCCCCGAACCCTTGCGGGGAAATTTGTTACAATGAATACAAGGGAACTCCCCGCGCCGGATTCCATCCCTAGTAAAAAATTGGTGGGGTAGGGAGCGCAAGCGAATAGTCCCGATCGGGACGGCATTTGTCAGAGTTCCCCGCTTCCTTTGGTTTTAGGGGGAAAATCCATGAAATCTGGAACATTATTATCGCCCGATCGACCGCTGCCAGAATTTCTCCGGTCAGCTATCCAAGACCGCTTTCCGGGGAAAGCGATCGATGATCTCAGCATCCGCTACTATGAAAGCGTTGAGGATGTGGGATACGAGTATTTTAACGATCGGGTGTTGCCGTCCTGTAGCGATGAGCCTGTCGTCCGCTATCTCGGCCGGTTTATATCCTACGTCCGTCTAGGAGAAGCGTTAGTTTTGGATCGGCAAGACAGTCTTGTGGTTTACGAAAGCGATCGAGATGTTCCCTGCACGGAAACCGGACCTTTCTGGTGGGTGACTCCTAAATCGCGCTGAAAAGGCCAACCCAAGTTAAGCAGCTGAATTGGGAAAACTTAATAGTTGAGACTCGACGGGTGGAGTCGGCAAGCAGCAAAACCCGTCGAATTTTTATAACGCTTGCGATCGCAACCAAGCCACGGGTAAATAGAGCATTTTCTTGGGTAAAGGCACGAAGGCACGACGGGCGAAGACATCGTAGTTATTTGCTTCAATTACGTCTAAAATGCCTTGATAAAGCAATAAAGCCGCCCAAACCGGCCAACGGGAATCGGGATTAAGGGCGCGAATCCCCCTTTCGGCGGAATCGTAGTAATAACGAGCGCGCTCAATTTGGAAGCGCATTAACGCCTGCCAACGGTGATCATTAACCCCTTTGAGTAAATCGTCTTCGCTGTAGTTAAAACGCTCTAAATCCTCTAAAGGTAGATAAATCCGCCCACGATGGACATCTTCCCCCACATCCCGCAAAATATTGGTTAATTGATTGGCAATACCGAGATCGATCGCTTCTTCTTGCGGAATATAGACGCTTTGATTGCGCCGCCAAGGAGCAGAGCGATCGCCATCTTCCAATCCTAACACCGCGCTGGACATTAACCCCACCGTCCCCGCCACCCGATAGCAGTACAGTTTTAGTTCATCAAAGGTTTGATAACGACTGCGATAGAGATCCATCTGTTGCCCAGCGATCATATCCCGAAAGGGTTGGATATCCATGGGGAACTTTTCTAGAGTATCCACGAGAGCGACATCGGCATCCTCAAGGGCAACCCCAGAAAAGACGGTTTCTAGCTGTTTTTCCCATAAATCAAGGGTTTCAGGTGTAGTTAACCGGGCTTGGGGTCCATCGACCAGTTCATCGGTACGACGACACCAGACATAAATTGCCCAGATCGCTTGACGTTTTGCTTTCGGCATCAGGAGAGTACCGAGATAAAACGTTTTGGAATACTTCTCTGTAATCCGGCGACAGAGTTCGTAGGACTCCGCAAGGGAGACGAGGGGTTTGGTGGGGTGGGTCGGTTTTGGCAATTGGAGCATTCTGCTGGGGCGGAATGATTGACTTAGATTAACGGCGAACTGTGGCTAATGATATAGCATTGTCTCACTCAAGGCCATTTTCGTCATTAGTCCCTAGCCAGAGAATTAACGAGCGCTGGACACTGGTGTAGATTGGGTTTTATTCAGGTTTAGCGGTGCTGCGGGGTGATCTTTGCTGATCACTGCTGCCGCTAATTTCCCCGATAAAACTGCTCCTTCCATGCTTCCTAAATATTTTTGCATGGTATAGTCACCGGCGAGATAAAAATTCTCGATCGGAGTTTTTTGAGAAGGTCGATAAGCTTGTCGGCCAGGGGTGGCTTTATAAACCGATCGGGGAGTTTTCACCAGATGATATTTTAACAATTGACTGGGATTATCGCCAGTAAAATGTTGGGGAAAGAGTTTTTCTAGTTCTTTCATCGTGGCGGCGATAATTTCTTCATCGGATTTGCTAATCCAATCCTGAGCGGGAGCGAGAACTAATTCTAACATCGAGCGATCGGGGTTAGCGTATTCTTTACAGGTGTTGCTCATGTCAGCATAAACACTGAGTAAGGGCGAACGGGAGAATAATAAATGATCGATGTCGGTTAGTTTGCGATCAAACCAGAGGTGTAAATTAATGACGGGAACCCCTTCTAATCCTTCTAATTTTTGAAAGAATTTATCTTCTTGCCAAGGTTTGGGTAGTAAAACTTTTAAAGGATCTACAGGCATCGCAGACACATAAAGATCGGCTTCAAAAAGATAATCTTCCCCACCGTCTAAACCGCGCATTAAGAAGGCTTTAACTGTGCAGTTTTCATTTAAGATAATCTCTTTTAAAGGGGCATTTAAGCGCACCTCACCACCTCTAGCGGTGATGTAATCGACTAAAGGTTGGCAGAGTCTTTCCGGGGGTGAACCGTCGAGAAAAGCCATTTTTGAGCCGTTTTTCTCCTGTAAAAAGCGGTTGAGGGCTGTTAGTAGAATTGTGGCGGAAATCTCGTTAGGATCGATAAAGTTTAGGGCTTTCGACATAGCGATAAACACTTCTTTTTCTACCCTAGGCGGTATGTTTTGTTTCTCTAACCATTCCGACCAAGAATATTTATCCATCTCCTCGACGTAACTTTGGCCTTTAACAATGGCAGGAATTAAACCGAGTCCAAATTTAATTTTTTCCTCCCAAGTTAACATATCATTATTGCGGAGAATGGCAACAATACCGTTAATTGGGGCGGGAATATCTGGGAAGTCAAACCGCGAATAAGTCCCCGGTTTTTCCGGCTGATTGAAGATCATCGAGTGTTCTTTCCACTGTAGGCGATCTTCTATGCCTAATTCTTGGAATAATTGCAGCATATTGGGATAAGCGCCAAAGAAGATATGTAAACCGGTTTCGTACCAGTCCCCATCGGCATCTTTCCAAGCGGCAATTTTTCCCCCTAATACATCGCGACGTTCCAGTACGATGGGCGTATGTCCCGCATCGACAAGGTATTTCGCACAAGATAATCCGGCTAGTCCCGCACCAGCGATCGCAACTCGCATCGTTTCCTATCTACTCTCTAATGTCTTGTCTTTATCACATTCGCTATTATACTTCACATTTCGTTACATTTTTTTCAGCTTATTAGCTATCAGCTTTTTTCTCCGGTACTCCGGTGCTCCGGTGCTCCGGTGTTCCCCACTTCCCACTCCCCACTTCCTTGATAACTGCTTACTGCTTACTGGTCACTGCTTACTGGTCACTGATAACTGATAACTGATATTGTGATATGTAATTAGCTTAACTCGCTCACCTTTTTAGTTCACGCGTACACCCTCTTCAATCAATCGCTATGACTTTTCCCACTACGTCCCCCCAAGTCTCGGAAATAGAGAATAATCGTGCTTGGCATAATTTAACTGGCGAACAAACCCTAGAAATACTGAGAACCAATGGGGAAACCGGCTTAATAGAGGCGGAAATTGTTAAAAGAAAGGATATTTTCGGGTTAAATGAACTAAAAGAAACGGGGGGACGTAGCCCGTTAATGATTTTATGGGAACAGTTTACTAACATTATGTTAGTGATGCTGATTGCCGTGGCGGTGGTTTCGGCAGTTTTGGACCTGAAAAAAGGGGAATTTCCCAAAGACGCGATCGCTATTTTTACAATTGTTATTTTAAACGGTATTTTAGGATATTTCCAGGAAAGTCGGGCAGAAAAGGCTTTAGCAGCCCTTAAGCAGTTATCCTCGCCGAAAGTCCGGGTTATCCGTAATGGTAGCACCTTTGAAGTGGCGGCCAAGGAACTTGTCCCCGGGGATATCATGTTACTGGAAGCGGGGGTACAAATTGCCGCCGATGGCAGATTATTAGAAGCACAAAACCTGCAAATCCGCGAAGCTGCCCTCACGGGTGAAGCGGAATCGGTGAATAAACAAGCACAGAAGGTTTTACCGGAAGATGCCTCTTTAGGCGATCGCATTAACCTCGTCTATCAGGGTACTGAAGTAGTACAGGGGCGGGGTAAAGTGGCGATTACCAAGACGGGAATGGATACGGAAATCGGGAAAATTGCCGCCATGTTGCAAGGAGTAGAAAGTGAACCCACACCCCTACAGCAGCGAATGTCGCAGTTAGGTAACGTTTTAGTGAGTGGTTCCCTAGCTTTAGTGGCTGTAGTCGTGCTTGGGGGCGTAATTCGCTCCGGTTGGCAGTTTTTTGAGTCATTATTAGAAACCTCCCTCAGTATGGCTGTGGCTGTTGTCCCCGAAGGTTTACCGGCAGTGGTGACGGTGACTTTGGCAATTGGAACCCAAAGAATGGTGAGAAGACAAGCTTTAATCCGTAAATTGCCGGCAGTGGAAACTTTAGGCTCGGTAACGACGATTTGCTCCGATAAAACCGGAACTTTAACTCAAAATAAAATGGTGGTACAGAAAGTTAATACTTCCGAGCAGACAATTGCTGTCACGGGGGAAGGTTACGCGCCCATCGGTGAGTTTAGTGGTGCTAGTGAAAGTGATCCCGAACTACAGGCAATTTTAACGGCTTGTGTGCTGTGTAATGATGCACTTTTGCAAAATAAAGAGCAAGAATGGTTAATTTTAGGCGATCCCACCGAAGGAGCTTTACTGACGTTAGCGGGTAAAGGAGGACTATATCGGGAAGCATTGCAGCCAAAAAGCCCTCGTTTAGGCGAATTTCCCTTTTCTTCCGAAAGAAAGAGAATGTCAGTAATCTGTGAGAATGCCCAGTTAGGTTTGGGGGATTCTGCCTATTTAATGTTTACCAAAGGCTCACCGGAATTAATTCTCGAACGTTGTTCTCTGATCCAAGTTGGGGCGGAAAGTCAACCCTTAACAGCTGAACAAAGAAGCCGTATTTTGGCACAAAATGACGAAATGGCGGGTAATGGCCTACGAGTTTTAGGTTTTTCCTATAAACCGATGACAGAAGTGCCAGAAGCGGAAAGAGAAGATAGTGAGGAACAATCCCTGGTTTGGTTGGGATTGGTGGGAATGCTCGATGCACCCCGCAAAGAAGTTAAAGAAGCGGTTGCCCTCTGTCGTCAAGCGGGAATTCGTCCGATTATGATTACCGGAGATCACCAACTAACGGCCAAGGCGATCGCCATTGAATTAGGCATTGCTGCTGTCGGGGAGCGAGTAATCACGGGTAAAGAATTAGAAAAAATGTCTCAGAATGACCTAGAGGGAGAGGTAGATGGTGTGAGCGTCTATGCTCGTGTTTCTCCCGAACATAAGCTGAGAATCGTCCAAGCTTTGCAAAAACGGGGCAAATTCGTCGCAATGACGGGGGACGGGGTGAACGATGCTCCGGCACTAAAACAAGCGGATATCGGTATCGCCATGGGCATTACCGGAACCGATGTCAGCAAAGAAGCCAGTGATATGATTTTGCTGGATGATAATTTTGCCACCATCGTCGCTGCCACTGAAGAAGGGCGCGTGGTTTACAGTAACATTCGGCGCTTTATTAAATACATTCTCGGCAGTAATATTGGCGAGGTTTTAACGATTGCAGCGGCTCCTCTGCTCAATTTAGGCGGTGTACCCCTTTCTCCCTTGCAAATCCTCTGGATGAACCTTGTCACCGACGGTTTACCGGCTCTTGCTCTGGCAATGGAACCCGCCGAACCTAATGTGATGAAACGTCCACCTTTTAGCCCCCGGGAAAGCATTTTCGCCCGCGGTTTGGGTTGGTATATGATTCGCATCGGCATCGTCTTTGCCATTCTCACCATTATTATGATGTACTGGGCTTACCAATATACTCAGGCAACTCCCGAAATCGGAGATCCCGGACGTTGGAAAACTATGGTATTTACTACCCTCTGTTTAGCACAAATGGGTCATGCTTTAGCGGTGCGTTCCCACACCCAGTTAGCTGTGCAAATGAATCCCTTCTCTAATCCTTACATTATTGCCGCCGTGGGCTTGACAACGATCCTACAATTGTTGTTAATTTATGCTCCCCCTCTACAAAACTTCTTCGGTACTCAATGGATTAGTGGCACGGAATTATTAGTCTGTTTTGGATTTAGTGCCTTAATGTTTGTTTGGATTGAGTTAGAGAAGTTATTTATTCGCTGGTTCATGACGAAAAAATAAATCAATGCCAACACCAATTATTCTGACTTTAACGGTTTTAGTCGTTGCTTTAGTCGCTTTTGTGGCGGAATGGCTACCGGTAGATTTAACCGCTTTATCCGTGGCGATTGTCCTCATTCTTTTGGGTTTAGTTACTCCCGAAGAAGGTATCGCGGGATTTAGTAATTCTGCCACGGTGACGGTGATGGCGATGTTTGTGCTTAGTGCTGGAATTACCCGCACGGGAGTGATTCAAGTAATTCGCGATCGCTTGCTGGTTTGGGGTGGAAAAAATCCCCACCAACAGGTATTTGTCCTAGGGGCATTAGTGGGGCCGATTAGTGCTTTTATTAATAACACGGCAGTGGTGGCGATCTTTTTACCCATCGTCGAAGATTGGTGTAAAAAACAAAAAATTTCTCCTTCTAAGTTATTAATTCCCCTTTCCTACGCGACGGTTTTAGCGGGGATGATTACCGTGGTGGGAACTTCTACTAACATTCTCGCTAGTGGTATTTCTGCCAAGCTGGGTTATGGGGAATTTAGCTTATTTCAATTCACTGCTTTGGGATTAGTCACTTTTTTGGCAGGTTTGATTTATTTAACAATTTTTGCTCCGAAATTACTACCCGATCGCAAATCTTCCACCGGGGAATTTTTAGAGGATGATTATGGTTCTAAAGTATATCTGAGTGAGGTAGTTATTACCCCTCGTTCTAATCTTATCGGTCAAACTTTATCCCAAAGTGGACTACAAAGAAAGTTTAATTTTGATGTGTTGGAATTAATCAGAAATAAGGTACATTTGTCCCAACCTTTAGCTGATAAAGTTCTCAATGCTGGCGATATTTTAATCGTTCACAGTAGTCGGGAAGAACTATTAAAAATTAAAGATGAACGGGGATTAGAAATCTTTGCCGATGTCAAATTTCAGAAAGAAGATATTGAATCGGCAATTACTACAGGTGAGGAAAAATTAGCCGAGGTTTTGATTCTCTCTAATTCCCGTTTAATTGGGACAACTTTAAAAGATTTGAAATTCCGTCAGCGTTATAACGCCACGGTTTTGGCGATTCGGCGTGGTTCAGAATTACTGCAAGGAAGATTAGGGAAAATTCCTTTAAAGTTTGGCGATTTGCTCTTGGTTCAAGGACCAAAACAGAGTTTTATTGGTTTACAAACCACGCGAGAATTATTAGTTTTAGAAGAGAAAGAAATTGAATCATTGCGACAGGATAAGGGCATTATTGCTTTAATGATTACTTTGTTGGTGATTATTATTGCCGCTTTTGATATTCAACCGATTCTCGTCACCAGTTTAGTTGGGGTGGTTTTAATGGTAATTACTGGCTGTCTAAAACCGGGGGAAGTCTATGGTTCCATTCGTTGGGATATTATCTTTTTATTAGCGGGTTTAATTCCCCTGGGTACTGCCATGGATAACTCAGGAACGACTAAATGGTTGGCAGATAATTTAGTGGCTATCGGCGGCAATCTTTCGGGGTTTTGGATCTTAGTTTTCTTCTATCTGATTACTTCAGTTTTAACCGAAATCCTCTCTAATAACGCCGCCGTGGTTTTAATGATTCCCGTCGCCGTGGAAGTGGCGAAAACTTTGGGTTTAAATCCTTTGGCTTTTATGTATGCTGTCACCTTTGCTGCTTCTAATAGTTATCTCACACCAATTGGCTATCAAACTAACACTATGGTTTATGCACCCGGGGGCTATAAATTCCTCGATTTTACCCGTTTGGGTGCGCCCCTAAATTTAATTTTGACAATTTTAACCCCTAGTTTAATTGTCTTGTTTTATGGCTTGAAATAAAGAAAGAGAGCGAAGATTCTTCGCTCTCTAAAAAGAATTTGATAGTCGTCAAAACTATTTCGATTCGGCGAAGCGTTTACGCAGGGATTCGGCTCGCTTTTTCGCCACGGTATTATTAGGATCAAATTTGAGAGTTTCTTCGTAGGTTTCGAGAGCTTTTTTAGCCATTTGTTTCTTTTCGTAAACATTGCCAAGATTATTGAGAGCGATCGAATATTGAGGATAAAGTTTAATTGCTTCTTTGTAGTTACGAATCGCTAATTCTAATTGTTCTTGGGCAAAATAGGAAAAACCGAGCGCATTGTAGATTAGGGCTTGATTTTCTGGTTCGATGCTTTCTTCCCCAGAGATTTTTAAAGCCTTTTGTAGTAAACTCAATGCTTGAACATAGAGTTTTTTATCAAGATAAAGACTCCCTAATTCATAGTATTCTTTAGCTGTACCTTTTTCTTTTTGCAATTTCTTTTGTAGCTTGTTAAAGGTTCCTTCTACTCGACGGGTTTTAAAGATTTGCACGATGACAAAAATTCCTAAACCAATCACGAAAATTAGCAATCCAGAAACGTAAATAAGCGGTAGGGTATCTTCCATAATTAGCGATCGAGCAATTAATATTTTTATACTTATTCAATCAGATTATAGCAGGATTTAGTCAGTTATCAGTGATCAGTTATCAGTTATCAGTTATCAGTGATCAGATTTCAGTTTTCAGTTCACTGATTACTGTTCATTGATTGCTCACAGCAAAAAACTCCCATCTCCCCACACCCCACACCCCAACCCCACACCCCACAACCTATCTCCCTATCTCCCTATCTCCCCATTTCCCGAATTCTCAGAGGTAAGCCCCAATAGTTCACCCGTTCTACTAACCAGCCGGTGGATTCTAGCCGCTCGATCGCTTGATTGACGCGTTCTCGGAGACTTTGGTACTGTAAACCTTTAGGGAGAACGACTCCTAGAGCGATCGCCCCCAACTGGATCGGTAATTGACGATAATTGGGGAATTGCTGCACCCAACCGGTTAAAAGGCTATTATCAGCCGCAAAAGCGTCTATTTCCCCCGTTTCCAGTAAATTTAAAGCTTCTTGATAGGAAGCAACCCCGCGCAGGGTAGCGTTAGGTAAATGGGAACGCACAAGGGCGATTGTCGTCGAGCCGTTGAGTACGGCGATTCTAGAGTTAGCTAGGTCTTCTAAACGCTGAAATAGCAGGGTTTTCGTCACAAAACCGCTGCTATCGAGGTAATAAAAGGGGCTAAAATCCACTAAGCGCTGACGTGCGGGAGTAATCGCCACACGAGCGATCGCCAAATCCACCCGATCATCAATAACCACCTGTAAACGCTCTTGATTACTAACGGGTTTGAGAATAATAGCACTGTCAGAACCGAGAATTTCTTCAGCTAGACGTTTAGCGATGTCGATTTCCAATCCTTGCAGATTGCCCTGAGAATCAAGGAAAGCGAGGGGAGGGAGATTATTTTTGACAGCGACAATTAATTTTCCCCGGCGTATAATCGTATCGAGATCGGCGCTAAAACTTGGGGCTACACCTAAGAGCAAAAAACCAAGAATAAATAACAAATTTTTCATACTGTTTTACCTACAATAACCCGATTTCTGCCTTGATTTTTAGCGGCTAACATGGCATGATCAGCCCGCTCGATCACCTCTTCTAGATTATTATCTTGAGGGCTAAATGTTGCCACACCGATACTAGCAGTAACTGGCACTTTTTGTTGAGCAAGTTCAATATTTAACTTGTTAATTACTTGACAAATGCGCTGGGCTGTGGTAGCAGCATCTTCAAGATTAGTTTCTGGGAGAATAGCGACAAATTCCTCGCCCCCAAAGCGCCCAAAACTATCCACTTGACGCAGACAGGTTTTAATTGCCCCAGCGACAGTAATTAAAGTTTTGTTTCCTAGGATATGACCAAAGGTATCGTTAATATGTTTAAAATGGTCGATATCGATGAATAGAACCGAAAAATAACGATGATAACGACGACATCGTTGAAATTCTTTCTCACCTAAGTAGAGAATCTCTCGACGATTATTTACCCCAGTTAGGCTATCAGTTCTGACTAGCTTTTCTAGTTGAGAATTGATATTTTTCAGTTCTTCTTGAGTCTTTTTTAGTTCTAGATGAATTTTAACTCTGGCTAACAGTTCCCAACTATAAAAGGGTTTATTTACATAGTCCACAGCCCCAGAATTAAAAGCATTGAGAATATCTTCTTTTTCCTTACTATCTGTCACAAAGATAATTGGTATATGAGCGTATAAAGTGTCAGTTTTTAGTCTTCGACAAAGTTCTATTCCCCCCATATTTGGCATCATTAAGTCAAGAAGAATTAGGTCAGGATTAGCAGTTTTTACTCGTTCTATTGCCTGTTTAACACTACTAGCAAAACTGGTGGCATAACCAGCAGAATCAAGAATCTCCACAGCTAATTGGAGATTTTTGCCCACATCATCAACAACTAAAACTAGACAGTTTTCAGCAGAAAATTTAATCATCATCAGTAAGTATAAGTAATCAAGTTAAGGAGAAAATAGAGATACAATTATTAGTGATAAGCTGTTCGTAATTTAAATTGCTTAGGCCAGACGAGGCAAGAGGCAAGAGTCAACAGTAAAGGGATTGGGAGAGATTCGGCTAATCTAAGAATAAGCGGTTTAAATACCTCTTAGCTTACAGCATTTCTGATAAAAATGAAGTATGATGGGATTGGGCATCACCCCCAAAGGTTAAGCTTGTCCCTAGTTTCTAGAAGTCCGCTTTTTTCGACTAGAATCAAAAAAGCCAGCCAGAATAGCCACAATTAAAAAAATTTCTCCTCTTAGACTTGACGTGAAAGAGTCCCTTAACCCTACTTCTTTGGATCTCAAAACCATTTTTCCCTTTAAACTCGACGACTTCCAGCACGCGGCGATCGCCGCTCTCGCTGCCGGTAAATCAGTGGTTGTCTGCGCTCCCACGGGTTCCGGCAAAACTTTAATCGGAGAATACGCTATCTATCGCGCCCTAGAAAGGGGCAAACGGGTTTTCTACACCACTCCCCTGAAAGCTCTTTCTAACCAAAAATTCCGGGATTTTCAAGAAAAATTCGGTCGCACCCCCACCGATGGCGATGAGGATTCCCCGCTGCTCTTTGCCGAAGTGGGATTGATTACCGGCGATGTGGTGATCAATCCTTCAGCATTAATTGTAGTCATGACTACAGAAATTTTTCGCAATATGCTGTACCAAACCCCGATCGGTGAGGTAGGCACTTCCCTAGAAAACGTGGAAACCCTGGTTCTCGATGAATGTCACTATATCAGCGATCGAGGTCGCGGCACCGTTTGGGAAGAATCAATTATCTACTGTCCCCCTAGTATCCAATTAGTGGCCCTCTCCGCCACCATCGGCAACCCCGGAGAACTCACCGACTGGATTAACTGGGTGCGGCAACTGCCCCAACCCGGCGACAATAAGCAGACCTCCAGCTGTGAGCTAATTAACTCCGATTTTCGCCCCGTCCCCCTGCGCTTTTATTTCGCCAATAAAGAGGGATTATTCCCGCTGCTCGACCCAAAACAGAGCAAAGTTAACCCGAAACTACGCTCAAAAGTCGGCCAAGGCAAACCCCGACGCTTAAAACGAGAAGATTGTCCCACCATCGCCTCCATTGTCACCACTCTGCGGGACAAGGATATGCTCCCGGCCATTTACGTCATTTTCAGCCGCAAAGGTTGCGATCAGGCGATTCGAGAGCTAAAAAACCTCAATCTCGTTAATCCAGAAGAAGCTAGAGCCATTTACTACCGTTTACTCATTTTCTTCCTAGAAGATAATCCCCATCTGCAAGAACTGACCCTTTCCTTCTTTGCCGTCGAAAATCCGCCCCTACACCAAAAATTACTGGCTTTTTTCGCTAATAACCCCCAGTCCGACGATCAACTCCTCCGCCTCTTAACCGCCGACCCCGAGACGAAAAATCAACTGTTTGAATTCCTGGCCAGTGCTTCCCAATTGGTGCGCGCCGACCAAGTGGAACCCCTCACCCGGGGCTGTGGTGTTCACCATGCCGGGATTTTACCCCTCTGGAAAGAATTAGTCGAACAACTCTTTGAAGCCGGTTTAATTAAGGTGGTTTTTGCCACCGCTACCCTCTCGGCCGGGATTAATATGCCCGCCCGCACCACCGTTATCTCGGCCCTCTCCAAACGCACCGATGATGGCCATAGTATGCTGACTCCCTCGGAATTTGTTCAGATTGCCGGCCGGGCTGGTCGTCGGGGAATGGATGCGGTGGGCCATGTGGTGACAGTACAAACGCCCTTTGAAGGGGCAAAAGAAGCGGCTTTTCTGGCCACCGCCCAACCGGAACCCCTGCAAAGCTGTTTTGCGCCCAGTTACGGCATGGTCTTAAATCTCCTGCAAAAACACAGTCTAGAGGAGGCCAAAGACCTCTTAGAGCGCAGTTTCGCCGAATATCTCGCTCGTTTGAAGTTAAGCCCCGAACGACAACAGATTACCGCCTTAACCACCGAATTAGCTAAGTTGGATATGGAATTAGCCGGTATCGAACGGGAGCAGGTCTTCAGTTACGAAAAGCTACGGGAAAGACTGCGGGAGGAAGAAAGACTGTATAAAATCGTTGCTAGTCAGTCAGAAGCACAGAAAAGACAGGAAATACATCTAAAATTGCCGAATATTCCCGTCGGAACTATCCTCCACCTCAAGGGCAAACATATTAAGGTTCCCGTCCCCGTCCCCGCTATCTTTGTCAATACCCTGCACGGGGCAGGTCAAGTGCGAACCCTTGTTTGTTTAGGCAGTGATAATCGCTGGTATTTAGCCGCCTATGCCGATATTAGCGAGATCGATCGAGGTTTTCTCTCTCCTGCGGAATTAGGCGAACTAATACCCCCTTCCCTGGAAGCAGTTTCCCTAGGGGGTTGGCGCAAGGGTGAGGAAAATACTCAGGCGATCGCCGATTTAATCCCTCAACAAGTGCAAGGCATCCCACCAGTGGCGGAACTGGAAACACAATCACAAAGACTTGAAATTGTCAATAGTCAAATTGCCGCTCATCCCCTGCAAAAACGCAAAAATCCGGGGCGATTGATGAAATTATACTACGATCGAGAGATTGCTCGCGATAAGTTACACAAAGCCCAGATTAAATACCAGAAACAACAATCCCGTAAATCCTACTACTGGGAAGAATTTCTGAATCTAATCGAGATTTTGCGAGAATTCCAAGCATTAGAGGGTTATTTGCCCACTCCCCTCGGAGAAGCGGCGGCCACTATTCGCGGGGAAAATGAACTCTGGTTAGGATTAGCGATGATGTCCGGAGATTTGGACAGATTGACTCCTAGCCAACTAGCCGCCGCCATCAGCGCCATGATTACGGAACCCCCTCGCCCCGATACTTGGTGCAATTACCCGCCTGTGCCAGAAGTTATCGATATTTTGCGGCAAGGAGAGGGAAATTCCCCCGGTCTGCGAGAAGTTCGCCGTTTACTCTATCAAGCTCAATCTCGCTACGATATCACTATTCCCGTCTGGTTAGAAACCCAACTGATGGGGATTGCCTCCCGTTGGGCCCAGGGGACATCCTGGCCGGAATTGTGCGAAAATACTAGCCTCGATGAGGGAGATCTAGTGCGACTATTACGGCGCACCGTCGATGTTCTCTGGCAAATTCCCCAAATTCCCCGAGTTTCCCAAGTCCTTAAAGATAATGCCCGTCTCGCCGTCACAGCCATGAAGCGCTTTCCTCTGTAAATTGATCACTCTTTTAAACAATGGGAGATGGTAAGGAAAGTAACTGTTGGTGAATCTGCTCGATTAGGGCGAGGATTTGCTGATAATTGTGGTGCAATCCCTGTTGATAGAGGTGATTTGCTCCTTGATTTAAATCCGCTAAAGCCGATTGATAATAACCCAATTGATGCCGCAGTAATCCCCTTCTAATATAAGCATCGGCATAAAAAGGATCGATGGCAATCGCCCGATTTAAATCGGCGATCGAGCGCTCGTATTCACCTAATTGGTGAGCGGTACAAGCTAGATTATAGTAGGCTGAGGCATTATTTTTATTTAACCGGAGAGCTTGATTAAAATCCGCTTTGGCTGAGGTAAAATTGTGGAGGGCTAAATGAGATAAACCTCGATCATTATAAATAGTGGCTAAAGCGTCGGGTTGCCAGTTAGTAATTTGACGCAAGGATTGATTAAAATCAGCTAGGGCAAGGGGATAATTTTTCCTAGCCGCCTGAACTAAACCCCGATTATAGTAGGCTTGATAATAGGTGGGTTTTAACCGGATAGTCTGGTTATAATCGGTCAGCGCCTGTGGATAATCTCCCAAACGATAAAAAGCTAAACCCCGATGGAAATAGGCTAGATAATTATCGGATTGCTGTTGTAAAGAGCGGGTGCAGTCCTGCCAAGCGCGGAGATAATCCTGTAAATAAATCTGAGTTAAACAGCGATTACTGTAGGCTAGGGCCAAGTTATTTTCCTGTTCGATCGACTGATTGAAATCCTGCAAAGCTTGCTGATAATTACCTGCCTCTAGTTGTTCAATTCCCGATCGCAGCCAGTAGAATAAATGTACTGATTTAGCCGCTTTTCCCTGCCGAGGCCATCCCCCCAGCACAAGCGAACAGAGCAGTGCAACAATAAGCAATCGACCGAGGTGAGGCAGAAAATTTTTCAAAATCGTTGACATAGGAGTATCTTTGTGCATATACTCCCAATTCTGAGGAAACTTTCTCGCTCGATCAACAGACAGCCTGTCAAATGCAGTTATCAGTTATCAGTTATCAGTTATCAGATGTGAGTTTTCAGTTCACTGATTACTGTTTACTGTTCACTGTTCACTGAAAATACACCCCACTTCCCACAGTCTAGGACTGGTCTATGTCTCTAGAGGTCGGGGCTGCGATAAGCTGATAAAGGAACTCGTAGCTAACGCAGTTGACACCCGATAACCGATAAATGATACAGGAGTTATCTATGGAAACTATTTTTATCCCCCACCTCCTCAAATCTCCTGATCGACAAAGAGTGATCATCATCGATAATTTTATCCCCAGTCTAGAAACCTTGACACCAGTGCGGGGGACCTTGCTGGTTAGACATGGGGGCAATTTTTTGGAAGTATCGGTGAAAGCAGAAACCATCGTCACCTTAACCTGCGATCGCTGTTTACAACAATATAATCATCGTCTGCAATTAAACACTTCCGAATTAATCTGGCTAGACAAAAATAAAGACTACGATAACTCCTATCCTCTAGAGCGAGAAATAGCCTACGAAGATCTCTCGGAAACCCTCGATCCTAACGGGGATTTTGACCCGCAAATGTGGTTATACGAGCAGTTATGTCTAACTTTGCCCCCCCGTCAACTCTGCGGAGCCAATTGTCAACCACCCGATTTTTTTCTTCCGGAAAATACTGCCATCGATGGTCGTTGGGCCTCCCTAGAATCCTTGAAAAGTCAGTTATCTCAATCGCAAAATTGAGCCTTGATGCCGATTTTTTTCGGGTTTCGAGCCACGAGAAAAGCGATCGAAACCCGATTCTTTACCGGCCCCAAATCTTTTTCAGGACAGTTTCGGGAGTAATATCGGCGACTTTTCCCGTATTAGCTTCAATATATCGATGAAGCTCTCCCCCACTCGGTAAAACTCTCTTAGGCAACGAAGGAACCAGCAGAGAGAGGGTATAGGTTCCCACGGCCACGGCTAACTGTAAAGGGACACTTTCGGTAGCTAACAATAAATTAGCACCGGCGATCATGGCGGACATTTTACCGATATCGGCCGTTCTGGACACTTTTAAGTTATTATCCATGGCTTTGAGCGCTAAAACCCAAGCTTCATCCAGATCTCCCTCGATCGCTACAATTGGCAAATCCGGTTGTTGATGGCGAATGCCTTGGATAATTTCTAGCCAACTCTCTAGGGGATAAACCGTTTCCAGTCCTTGGCTGATGCTGAGATCGCTACCGCCGGCGTAGAGGAGAATATAGCCGCTATCCTTGATATCGAGGCGTTTCTGCTCCATTTCCGCCCAATCGATATCATCCCGATTCAAGGTTATTTTTAAAGGTGGACAGGGTGGGGCAATCTTTAACCCTTTGACCAGATCGTGATAATTATCCGCTAGATAGCCTTCCTTTGGCCGGGGTACTTGTTCCGATAAGAACCAGCTGCCATTATTTTCATAGCCTATACGGTTAGGAACACCATTTAACCAGAGTAAAAGATTGATAGCAGGACGATTAGTTAGACTAATGGCGATTTCGTACTCCCGGTCCCGAATTACTCCCAAAATATTTAAATAATCCGCTAATCCGTACTGATCTCGATAGTCAAATAAAAGCACTTCCCTAACCTGCGGACAGAGACGATAGGCAGCTTTGGCCCTAGGTTCGACCAAAACATCGATAGTACCTTGGGGGTAAGTTTGCCGGAGAGTTTCTAGAGTGGGAAAAAACAGCAGTTGATCGCTAATTCCTCCCGGTACAAGGGTTAATATTCGCATTTTATCTGGATATACCTGAATCGATCAGCTTAATTCTAGCAGTGTCCCTCGTTATTCACTAAATCTGGGCAGCGATGTTTTTTCTGAACAGAATGCGATCGCAGATTCTCTTAACTATTACCCGAAGGATTAGAACCGTACATAGCATTTAAAACCAAAGCGGGGTCAACGTATTGATTGCCGTACATCAGTCCCCAGTGCAGGTGTGGTCCGGTGGTGCGTCCGCTCATTCCCACTCTAGCCATGCGCGCCCCTGCTGGTATATCCTGACCAAGGGTAAGGACGATTCCTCCTGACCTATCAATCAAAAAAGTGCCGCGGCTATCGGATTGAACCGAACCCATGAGATGACAATAAATATGTGTCCATTGACCGGATTGCATCTTAATCATGGTGCCACAGCCTGTATGATCCGATAATTCGACGATTCTGCCAGTCCACCAATTGCGAATATAACTGCCTAAGGGTGCGGCCATGTCTAAACCAGCATGAAATTGTTGACTGCCATCCATGGGAGAGGAACGATAACCGAAACCAGAGGTATAGGTTTGAAAGTTTTCCACGGGGAAGGAGGCCCCGGCCCAAGCATTTTGAGCTATGAGGGTGGGATTAGCTTTAACGGGGTGTAAACGGTCAAATCCTAGAGAAATTAGCGTTACAAGACAGCTAATCGCTAAAAAACGCAGGAATTTAACAGGCAGATATTTGAGCATGAGACTTAACTCCAGACACCAAAATTAAATATACCCCAGTTTCCGCTGCCGCTAATTTTACCGGCGGCTTTTAACCGATATTTTAGTTAAGTTTTGAGTTATTATCGAAAATTTGGGTTAAAACCCCGTCCTTTGAGGACGGCTTTAAGCTAAAATGGAAAAAGGGATAACCAAGCTAAAAACTGAACCTTGACAACAGATAGTAGGGGGTTTCGTTCAGAAAAGACTTCAAATTCGGCCTTGAACGAGTAAAACTTTCTAGGAAATAAGGTTGAACATCAGCGACCACCCTAAAAAAGTGGCGTGGTGAGGAATCGCCGTCCGTTTTACGGCGGCGAGGATGTCAATGACCATTGGTTAGGGATTGAGAACATTTCCCCTCAGGCTGCCAATTCCCCGACTCCCCCACTTACTTTTTACTTTTTACTGACTCGTACCATGTTAGACCTAAAGCAAATTAGAGAAAATCCAGAGGAAGTACAGAAACGCTTAGATAGTCGGGGAGGGAGTTATGATATTGCCCCTATTCTCCAGTTAAATCAACAACAGAAGGCTTTAGAGTTAGAACGCAGCAGTTTACAGGCCCGGAGTAACGAAATCGGTAAACTGGTGGGACAAAAAGTTAAAAGTGGCAGCGATGCCAACAGTCCCGAAATTTTGGTGCTGAAAACAGAAGGAAACGAGATTAAAAGTAAACTAGCTCAATTAGAACCGCAGGAAAAAGCCATTAAAGCGGCCATTGACCAAAAAATCTTAGATTTACCCAATTTACCCAGTGAAACCACTCCCATCGGTAAGGATGAACGGGAAAATATCGAAGTCAAACGCTGGGGAGAGGAATATAAACCCACTAACCCGAATATTTTGCCTCACTGGGAAATTGGGGAAAAATTGGGCATTTTAGACTTTGAACGGGCCGTAAAGATCGCCCAGAGTCGTTTTGTTAATCTTATCGCTGTCGGGGCAGCCCTAGAAAGAGCTTTAATTAATTTTATGCTCGATCGCCACATTGTCGCCGGTTATACAGAAGTTTTACCACCAATTTTAATTAATAGTGACTCCTTGCGCGGGACGGGACAACTGCCGAAATTCGCGGAAGAAAGCTTTAAATGTCGAGATGATGAGCTTTGGTTAGCACCAACGGCAGAAGTACCCGTAACTAACCTCTATCGCGATGAAATCCTCTCATCGGAGCAATTACCAATAAAACACTGTGCCTATACTCCCTGTTTTCGTCGAGAAGCGGGCAGCTATGGCAAAGATACGAGGGGCTTGATCCGTTTGCATCAATTTAATAAGGTGGAAATGGTCAAAATCGTCCATCCTGACGCTTCTGCTCAGGAACACGAAAGTTTAGTCGCTAATGCGGAGGCAATCCTGCAAGCTTTACAGTTGCCCTATCGCGTGATTGAATTGTGTAGCGGTGACTTGGGTTTTGCGGCGGCCAAATGTTATGACTTAGAAGTATGGCTACCTTCGGCTAATACCTATCGGGAAATTTCCAGTTGTTCTAATTTTAGAGACTTCCAGGCACGACGGGCAAATATTCGCTTTAAAGAAAAAGGGCAAAAAGGCACTAATTTTGTCCACACCCTCAACGGTTCGGGATTAGCGATCGGTCGTACTATGGCTGCTGTCCTAGAAAATTATCAACAGGCAGACGGGACGGTAAAAGTGCCAGAAGTGCTGCAACCCTATCTAAAACGGGAGATTATTTGTTAATTTTTCTAAAAATGCTTGACAAAATAGCTCTATAGTGCATTTAAAAAAGTTGCTCTTAACCCCACTGTAGAATTGCCTGTTTTAAGGCTCCTTCCGGCAAATTGGCGGGATTAAAAGAATCACCCGCTTCTATTCTGGCTAAAGCTTCAAAAAAAGCCCTCACACCACTGGCTGGTCCCGATGGGTGGTCCATAATTCCGGTTCCCGCATTGAGGATAACATTACGTCCGTAATCCCGAAGCACTTGGGGAACAATACCGGGACGAATGCCGGCCGAGGGAACCGGAAAAACGTTTCTATCGCGCAAAATATCGCGAATTTTGCCTTCCTCCTGCGGATCGAAGGGTAAACTACCGTAGGCGGCGGGATATAGCACCGCATCGGCTCCTGCGTGGGCCATCATCGTTCCCAAAACCACAGAATAGGCTAATCCCGTATCAGTACCGGCACACATCGCTCCGGCAAAGGCAGGATGGGCGAAAATAGGAACATCGATCGCTGGATCACTGGCTAAAGCTTCTAAAACGGAAAAACCGTAGGTAAGAACGTTTAATAATAGGGCATTAGCCCCATGTTTCACTAATAAACGGGCTTTTCTCTGCAATTCGTCCGCTTTTCCAGTGACATTGACCGCATAGAGAACATTTCTGCCGGTTTGCTGCCGCACTTCCTCCAAAACCCGGCGACAACAATCTAGGCGCTCGTGGGTGGGAGCCACGGGAAGATCCGCCATGATTTCATCATCTTTAATCACGTCTAAGCCAGCAAAAGCCACTTCTCGCAGGATATCGGCGTGATCTTGGGCCGATAGTCCTAAAGCGGGTTTAAAAATTGCCATCACTAGAGGTCGATCATAAACCCCCAAACGTTGCCTAATTCCTGTGATTCCCAGCTTGGCTTTCGTGCCGTAGGTTTCGGGGAGATACACCCCCACCACTTTTCCGGCTCCAGCCATGGAATATTTGCCGAAAATCATGGTTAAAAGACTGGCGATGTCATTTTCAACGTTTATCTGGGGAAAACGCACCCTAGCCACCTTATAACCGTCGGCTTCCTCCCTGATCCCCACCACTTCCGCTAGGTGTTGTTGCAGCTGCTCTTGACGATGACTGTGGCGATCGCTCCAAGTGCCGGCGGTTTGACCGATAGCGATCGTTTTTGCCTGTTTTTCGGCATCAATAGCGGGAGGAAAGCGATAATCGACAATGATAGTCATAAAAGGTGAAAAAAGGGAGTGGGAATTATAAATTATAAATTATGAATTGGGGAGGTGGGGAGCTTTTTTCAGTGATCAGTAAACAGTAAACAGTAATGGGTGAACTGAAAACTCACATCTGATAACTGATAACTGATAACTGATAACTGATAACTGATGACTTCGATCGGTTTTCTCACCTATTGACAAGGGTTGCGCTAAAAGCCTACAAGTATTTTGGATAGGTATGGCCATTGAGGAACCGACCAAAACATGAAAATAACGACAAGATTACGGGAATGGGGCAAATTTTTCTTAAAAAGCGGTGCTAGTATTGCCCTAGCACTATTTTTAATCTTAAGTCTGTTCACGGTTAAGGGAACTACCCCTGCTTTAGCTGTGCTTGCTCAGGGTGATGCGGTCACGGATCCCACTGCTATTCTACGCAATGCCTTACCCATAGATAATAAACCAATTCGTCAAGTGCAACAATCGATCGAAGATATTGCCAAACATCTGCGGGCCAAGCGTTGGAGTCCGATTAAAAAAGATGTCAAGGATGCCAATTATGTCCTTTCTACCAAAAGCAAGGCTATCTTAGATAGTGTTCCCGAAGCAAGTAAAAGCCAAGGGGAGGAATTAATCGAAAAAATAAAAACGGGAGTGGCAGCCCTCGATACGGCCGTAGAAGCGAAGGATAAAGAGGCAGTTTGGTCAACCAGACGGGAATTACTCAATAATATCACCGCTTTAGAAGAATTAATGGTGGTGGGTTTTCCCTTTAACGTTCCCCCAGAATACGCTAACTTGCCACAATTGCGAGGACGCGCCACCGTAGAGATGCAGACAACCAAAGGAGATTTAACTATCGTTGTCGATGGTTACAGCGCTCCAGTTAATGGGGGTAACTTTGTGGATTTAGTCCAACGGGGTTTTTATGACGGTTTACCCTTCATTCGCAGCGAAGATAATTTCGTTGTCCAAACCGGGGATCCCGTCGGTGCAGAAGAAGGTTTTCTTGACCCGAAAACTAAGCAATATCGCTCTATTCCCTTAGAAATTTTGATTAAAGGGGAAGAAGAACCAGTTTATGGCAATACTCTCGAAGAATTAGGGATTTACTTACCCAGTCTCGCCTTGCCTTTTAACGCTTTTGGTGCATTGGCCCTAGCGCGTCCCGATACTAATCCTAACGGAGGTTCCTCGCAATTCTTTTTCTTTAAATTCGATAATGAATTAACTCCTCCGGGGTTTAATCTCATGGATGGTCGTTATTCGGTTTTTGGCTATTTAGTGCAGGGAAAAGAGGTGTTAGAAGAACTTACCGATAAGGATAAGATTATCACCGCTAAAGTGGTTTATGGCTTAAATAATCTCGTTCAACCTAGCTAGAGTGGGGGTTTTAACTGGGTCTTGTCAAGACAAAAAGATTAGTCAAGATAGGGGAAGCAGCTCAGATTCTGGGGACTTCCCCCGATACCCCCGCAAAAGTGGGAATTGTCGGGGTCAATATTCCCCCCCTAGTGAAAGCAAGGCAGCTAGTAGATGTTACTGTGTTGATGACCTTTTCAACTTAGAGGAGGGTAAATCGTCCACTATTCGCTTATGTCGGAGTCAGCAGTCACGATCAAAAATTGGTTAATAAAATCAAAGTTCTCACCCCTGTTTTTGCCGATAATTTAGCCGAGCTTATTCGGGGATGCCTAGAGGATTTATCAATAAAAGTTTTCTATCAAAAGGGAGAATTTAAGTTACTGTTATCGATAGTCCTTCTTCAGAAAATGAGCAAGAAAATGTTCAAAAGTTTCAAGAAAAATATCTCTACATTATTGATCAAAGAACTGATAAATTAGAACAGCAAAAGAATAATAAAGTGTGTAAAACCTATCAAGTACAGCGTGGGGAGATTACTGATTTAGAAGTTAATCATGATCTAGGTTTACCCTTAACTGAAGATCAGCGAAAAAACTTACAATTAATTCAATCTTTGTCCGAGCAGAGCAAACCTATTATTGTGATTGATGGCGTTATTTTTCAAATTAACCAAGGAGGAATAGGGAGAGTTTGGTATTCAATTCTACAAGAATGGAGTAACTCAGAATTTGGTCAACATATTATTATTTTAGATAGAAATCAAACCGCACCGAGGCTAAAAAACTTAAAATATTGGTTATTAGAAGCCTACGATTATAATCATAGTGGAGAGGATACTAGAAAAATTCAAGCAATCTGCGATCGGCTGCAAGCAAGTTTATTTATTTCCACCTATTATACAACGCCTTTATTCACTCCCGCAGTTCTGATGGTTCATGATATGATACCTGAAGTCCTGCAAGCGGATTTAACTCAACCAGAATGGCAAGAAAAACACTACAGTATTTTGTATGCGTCTCGTTATATTACCATATCAGCTAATACTGCCAAGGATTTAGTTAAGTTTTATGCCCACATTACCCAGGATAAAATTGATGTTGTTTATAATGGAGTCAGCCAAGAATTTTCTCGAAGTATAGCTAAAGAAATTGATAGTTTTAAGCAAAAATATCAGATTTTAAAACCATATTTTCTCATCGTTGGTTCCCGCATTAGTCTCAAGGGTTATAAAAATGTCAAATTATTCTTTGAAGCTTGGAATAATTTACCTGAAAATAATAATTTAGCTGTGGTTTGTGTCGGTGGTGATTTAGAGTTAGAGCTAGAATTATCGAAATTAGCTCCAAATATTACCACCTATGTCTTAAAATTAGATGATCAGGATTTAAAAACCGCTTATTCGGGTGCAATTGCCTTAGTTTATCCTTCCCTTTATGAAGGATTTGGACTGCCAATTATTGAAGCAATGGCCTGTGGTTGTCCCGTGATTACTTGCTTTAACTCGGCAATTCCAGAAGTAGGAGGTGATGCAGTTTTATACATTGACGGCACCAGTATTGATGAGATGATACAAGCTATAAAAAAAATACAAATTCCTGAAATTCGTCAGCAACTAATAGACAAAGGATTAGAGAGATATCAACAATTTTCTTGGCAGCAAAATTCCGAAAAAATTTATAAAATTATCCTAGAAACTATTACCGAAGTTCAAGAAAATTCTTCTGGTCAGGTTTGGTTAGAATTGAGAAAATTACAAGAGGAAAGACAAAATCAATCTCTGGAACACTTAATTACATCTATCTCCCTTCAAGAAATGGAATATTCTCTGGAAAAATTCAAGAAGCAGAATAAACAATTATCAGAAAATATTGAAAGTCTGCAAGATAAAATTAAGAGTTTATCTACAGCGAAATCAGCTATTAAAAGACTGCTTAAGATTGTAATCAAAAAATCTAAACTTGCTTACTTTATAAAAAAGAACTATTAGTCTAGCAAGCTTAATTGGGAATAACTAAAATATCAATATATTCCCCAGTGTTTAAATTCTCTTGATAAAATGTATCGAGAAAATCTAAACTTATTTCAATAAATGTTCCCTCGTGCAATCTCCATACTCTAGAGGCAAAAGTTTCGATAAAGCTTAAATAACTTTTCTTTCCAGCTAGTCGGTTAATTCCGTAGGGCCAAAATTCTACATATAAAGGAACAGATATTTCTCGAAAAAATTCTTGTCCTCCTTGAAATATTAGTCCTTCACTACCTTGACAATCTATCCAAACAAAACCAATTTTTCGAGGATTTAAGATTCCTCGATTCTTTAACTCATCTAGAGTAATAAACTCGGCTAATTCCCGACTATAGTTGTCTTCATTAAATAAATTATCTGTGACATTGACTGGTTGAATACGGAAGTCGCCACAATTATCAGGGTTACAAACTAATTCTCCTGTACCAGTAAAATTAGCTAATCCGTAGTTCAATGCTTGTAATCGCTCAGTTAACTGGTTAATCTGAGTATTAAAAGTCAGAAATTGATAATTTAAACCCGAAACTTCGATAGAGACAGCGGATTGGAAGTAATTACCTTTTAAAGCATAAGACGCATTTATCTCGATGAATTGGCCCCAAGGGACAATCCCTCCTTAGGAATCGGTGTGATTAAATTAGTAGTAGAGTCGGAAACAGCAGCGGTGAGAACTGCTCAAACCCTAATCGAGCGGACTAGAGAAGAAATCACCGACCAGTCCAGTCAACGGCAGTTAATTAATCTAATCGAAAGTATCATCATTTACAAATTACCCCAGAAAAGTCGCGAGGAAATTGAAGCTATGTTTGAACTAAGTGATTTAAAACAAACGAGAGTCTATCAAGAGGCACTGGCCGAAGGAGAAGAACAAGGTCTAGAACGGGGTCTAGAACGGGGTCTAGAACGGGGTCTGCAAGAGGGGGAACGTCTGGTGGTGGAAAACCTGCTCCGAGTCCGTTTTGGTGAGTTAGACCCAGAAATTCAAGCTATTATCAGCCGGATTTTACAACTGTCCCCAGAAGAATTTACTCCTTTACTCCTCCATTGTTCCAAGCAGGAACTCTTAAATCAATTCGGCAACTGCCAATAAACCCTAGAAGCGAGATTTCTCGTGAAAACTGACAGTCTCTTTTACCAAATATTCCTGCGCTTTCCCGACAGTTTCTTTGACCTAATCGGACAACCGTAACCAGGAGCAGCAAACTATCAATTCACCTCCCAAGAGGTGAAACAACTCTCTTTCCGTCTCGATGGCTTATTTATACCACTCAGAGAAGATATTCAGCAATCCCTCTACCTAGTGGAAGTGCAGTTCCAACCGGACGACACCCTCTACTATCGACTTTTTGCGGAATTGTTCCTATTTTTAAAACAATATCGACCACCTCACCCCTGGCAAATTGTCGTCATTTATCCCCATCGTGGGGTGGAACGGGAACAATCCCTGCATTTTGGCGAAATCCTCAATTTATCGAGCGTTAGACGCATTTATCTCGATGAATTGCCCCACAATCCCTCCTTAGGAATTGGTGTGATTAAATTAGTAGTAGAGTCGGAAACAGCAGCGGTGAGGACTGCTCAAACCCTAATCGAGCGGACCAGAGAAGAAATCACCGACCAGTCCAGTCAACGGCAGTTAATTAACCTCATCGAAAGTATCATTATTTACAAATTACCCCAGAAAAGTCGCGAGGAAATTGAAGCTATGTTTGAACTAAGTGATTTAAAACAAACGAGAGTCTATCAAGAGGCACTGGCCGAAGGAGAAGAACGGGGTCTAGAACGGGGTCTCGAACGGGGTCTAGAACGGGGTCTAGAACGGGGTCTCGAACAAGGTCTCGAACAAGGTCTGCAAGAGGGGGAACGTTTGGTGGTGGAAAACCTGCTCCGAGTCCGCTTCGGTGAGTTAGACCCACCACTGCAAGCTATTATCAGCCGGATTTTACAACTGTCCCCAGAAGAATTTACCCCTTTACTCCTACATTGTTCCAAAGAGGAACTCTTAAACCAATTTCCCCCAGAAAAGTCGCGAGGAAATTGAAGCTATGTTTGAACTAAGTGATTTAAAACAAACGAGAGTCTATCAAGAGGCACTGGCCGAAGGAGAAGAACGGGGTTTAGAACGGGGTCTAGAACGGGGTCTGGAACGGGGTCTAGAACGCGGTCTCGAACAGGGGGAACGTCTGGTGGTGGAAAACCTGCTCCGAGTCCGTTTTGGTGAGTTAGACGAGGCACTGCAAGGGATTATCAGCCGGATTTTACAACTGTCCCCAGAAGAATTTACCCCTTTACTCCTACAGTGTTCCAGAGAAGAACTCTTAAATCAATTCGGTGTCCTTCGAGAATAACCGAAAAAAGACCATCCTGAAAAAGGATGGTCTTTTACCAAGAATTAACTCGGATTCGTCTGCTTACTGGAAATTAAGCGACGATAGCAAAGTTGCTGGCATTTAAATTCAGAGCCGCAGTCGTCGCAATAAGAACACGATCAGCGCTGAAGTTACCATCAGCATCGTAGAACAACTGCCCGCTATCTTTGGCATAACCAAAGCGCACTAAGTCAGTGGCGGTCTGATTAGCCGTGAGGTTTGCGAAGGTATCCACGAGGATTGTATTAGCACTGTTAGTTGCACTCGCCACAGCACTAACCGTCAAGGCGGCTCCCACTGCCGGAGCGCCGGCAAAGGCGGCATTACTTAGGGCGAACACATCGTTATTACCTGCTGCGACGCTGAAGTTATTGATCGTCACGGCACTGGTGGCGATGGCTTTATTCAAGACGAACTGGTCATTACCACCTTTACCATCTAACACATCTAGACCACCGTTGCCAGTAAGGGTGTCGGCTCCGGCACCGCCAGTAAGGGTGTCGGCTGCTGCACCACCAGTAATCTTAAAGGAACCATTGGTTTCAGCGGAACCATCAAAGGTTAAGGTTTTGGTGGTGAAGGAAGAAGCATCAACAGTTAAGGTCGCACCACTTGCCACAAGGGTGTCCACAGTGGTGATTGTGGTGTTAGTGGCGGCTTGTTTAAAGATAATCGTCTCAACGTTGGTAACACCATTGATAGCAGTAGTAACAGCATTCCCAACTTTAACAGTTAAGGTGTCATTGCCCTCGTTTCCATTGAGGGTAACACCAGTAATCTGATTGTCTACTGCCGTCAAGGTGAAGGTGTCATCGCTTTTGCCGCCGACAATCTGGGTTATATTACTGCCAGCGCCGAGATTCAGGGTCAGTTTCCCGGTAAAGTCAGATGACCTCAATTATCAAGCTATGGCAAAATTTTTTTTGGTGGGAGTAGTTTCGCTCAAGGTCTTCTGCCGTCGGTAATGATCGCTGAAGACTGATTCACGACCAGATTGAGTAGATTCTTTAAGACTTAAGGTTATATTCCCATCCCCCAGAATACACCCTGATTCACCTTGATTTGGCAATTCGGTTACAATATTTAAATTGTCTTAGTTTATCCACACATACCCAATATGTTAGTCCAACTTCCTCGTTCAATTTTGTCATCACAGGGCAGCAAATGTCTTGTTCGGGGAAACTTTATCAGAAAAAAACGGTCTCAACAGCGATGCCATCCCAGCCTGATGGCACAGGAACCTGTAAGATGGGATTGGTAGCCACTATCGAGGAGCAAGATTCTCAATCAAGGCAGTTTCATCTCTCTCGGTGCGGGAATAAACGAGAATATTAAACTTAATTTTTTTTTCTATGACTATCGAAACTTACTATCCCAATCTAAATGTCAAGCATTTGCTTGGTAAAATTCGCCAAGAAACCCTGCGTCAAAACCTAGCATCAGGGGTTCCCCCGGCACCACTGCCACCACCACCAGCAGCGAGGGGGGAATTAGTCCTGAAGGGGGATTTTGATCGGGAAGCAATTAATAATCAAATCGATTATATAGAGGGATTTATCAAAACAGCCGAGTCAAGAGCGGCAGTGCGTGACCAACTACCGGATAAATTTGGGCGTTTACCTTGGTTATTATTTAAACCCTTGCAAGCTCTGGCTTTAAAGATTCTCAATACCATATTTCGCGATCAAAGGGAAGTGAATTTCAATCTGGCCAGTGCCTTGCGAGAATGCCTACAATTAAATCGACAGTTATTATCAGAGGTGGAAAGTTTGCGATCGCAATCCCATCGGGATTTAGAGAATTTAATGGCGGTTAGTCAGAGTTTATCTGGTTACGGTCAAGAAATTGAGCGAGAAATGCAAAGCCAAATCGAGCAACTGGATCAAAAGCGGGATCGGATCGCTAATCAAATTCAAGAGGGACTGCAAAGCCAAATCGAGCAACTGGATCAAAAGCGGGATCGGATCGCTACGGATCGCTAATCAAATTCAAGAGGGACTGCAAAGCCAAATCGAGCAACTGGATCAAAAGCGGGATCGGATCGCTAATCAAATTCAAGAGGGACTGCAAAGCCAAATCCAACACCTCGATCGAGAACTGTATCAGAAGACCGAGCAATTGCAGGAGTATCTAGAAACTCAAATTAAAGATAGTAATGAGAAGAATTTTCAAAATAGCCATTATTTAAAGATAGATTTACTGCAACAAAAGCGCTTAATTAATAAGTTTTTAGAAGTGACAGCAGGAGGGGAAGGGATATCTTCGAGGGAACCAGCGCAAATTTTTGCGGGAGAGTTAGATCATTCTCTAGATGCTTTTTACTTCGCTTTTGAGGAGCGTTTCCGCGGCAGTCGCGAGGAAATTAATAGGAGATTAGAAGTATATCTTCCCCGACTCAGAGAAGCACAAATTGCTCCGGGAGACTCGCTAATTTTAGATTTAGGTTGTGGTCGGGGAGAGTGGTTAGAGCTTTTGCGAGATAATGGTTACAGAGCCAGAGGTATCGATCTAAACCGAGTCGTCATTGAACAATGTCAAAGTCGAGGATTAGAGGTTTTAGAAGGGGATGTTATCGCTTATTTGCAATCAATGCCAGATGACAGCGTGGCGGTAATCACGGGATTCCATATTATTGAACATCTACCCTTTGAAATATTAGTCAAGCTATTAAATGAAGCATTTCGAGTGCTGCGTCAGCGAGGTTTGGTTATCTTTGAGACTCCCAATCCTGCTAATGTTTTAGTGGGGAGTTGTAATTTTTACTTCGATCCAACCCACCGCAATCCTCTACCCAGTTTGATGACTCAATTCCTAGTGCAATACTGCGGTTTTGCCGAGGTAGAAATTCTTAATTTAAATCCTTCAACGGAAACTGCTATCTGCGAAGACTCGGAAATCGCCAAGCGATTTAATGAATGTTTTTATGGTCCGATGGATTATGCGATAATCGGCTATAAACTGTAAAAATTAGATTATTTTGAGTGCTTATCTATGCGAATTATTATTGCCACAAGTCAAGCCCCCTTTATTTATGGTGGTGCGGAAATTTTAGCCACACAATTGTGTCAATCACTACAAGAAGCAGGTCACGAAGCTGAGATAGTAGCAATACCTTTTCGGTCTGATCCCTTAGAGAGAATATTAGACACAATGTTAAGCTGTCGCTTGCTAGATTTATCAAGTTTTTACGGACAGAAAATTGATCGATTAATCGGACTAAAATTTCCCGCCTATTTAATTCAGCATCCCAATAAAGTTCTATGGTTATTGCATCAACATCGGCAGGCTTACGATCTCTGGGGTGGTGAATATGATGGTTTAGATATCAGTACCAACGGGTTAGCGATTCGAGAAAGCATTATCAGAGCTGATAATAAAGTTTGTGCCGAATGTCAAGGAATTTATACAATTTCTCAAAAGGTTGTCCGCCGTCTGAAAACCTATAATAATGTTGATTCTATCGCTGTCTATCATCCCCCTCAAGATGCAGATTCTTTTTATTTTCAGGAAGAGGAGGGTTATTTCTTTTTTCCCAGCCGCATTAATCGGATTAAACGACAGGAATTGGTGCTGGAAGCTTTAGCAAAAACAACTCACCCCGTGCCAGTTATTTTTGCTGGTAAAGCCGAGGGTAATTTTGACGTTTATTTGCAGGAAAAAATTGCCAAGCTGGGACTAACAGAAAGAGCCAGGTTTATCGGCAGAATAACTAATGAACAAAAAATTGTCTATTGTGCTAAATCCCTAGGAGTTATCTATCCACCTTTTGACGAAGATTACGGATATGTCACCCTGGAAGGAATGTTAGCTTCTAAACCAGTGATTACCTGCCAAGATTCGGGAGGACCCCTGGAATTTATTCGTGATCGAGAAACCGGTTTAATTGTGGAACCGACGGCTAATGCTCTAGCAGCAGCGATGGACGAACTCTGGGAAAATCGGTCTTGGGCAGCAAAATTAGGTCAATCTGCTGGTGAATACTACAAAAGTCTCGATATTAATTGGTCAAACGTTATCAAAAAACTACTCGCATGAAAATTAATTGGTTTTCCCCTTTACCTCCCGCTAAAACTGGTATCGCTGATTACATGACTTGTATCTTGCCAGCTTTGATTAAAAATTGTCAGTTAGAACTATGGACTAATCAAAAAATTTACGATCGAGAACTAAACAACTATGTCAAAGTTAATTCCTACCATAGAGATAACATAATGTGGTCAAAAATTAACCAAGCAGACATAAATATTTATCATATTGGTAATAACCCAGATTTTCATGAGGATATCTGGCGGATTAGTTGTCAATGCCCGGGTATAGTTGTCCTTCATGATTTAAAGCTGCAGGATTTTTTTAGTGAAATTGCTAGAATCAATAATGACCGAGATGGCTATCTTAATCAAATGTTCTATTACTATGGAAAGGAAGGAAAAATAGCCACAGAAATGTGGTGGGATCAGAAAATTACTATGCAATTTATGGCTGATAATTATCCCCTGACTCCTTTAGCGTTAAAAAATGCTATTGGGGTGATTACTCACAGTCAGGAAGGTTATCGTAAGTTTCAGCAAGAAAATGCGCTTCTTACTGCTTATTTTCCCCTACCCTATTCTAGATGCGATTTGTCATCAAATTACGAATTGCAGAAAAACCGGGATTTTTATCAACTAATTGTTTTTGGTCATATTGGAAAAAATAGATGTGTTGATATGATTCTGGATGCTTTAGCTAGTTTTCCCCAAAAACAAGCTTTTCGCTTAGACATTTATGGAGAATTATGGGATAGTAATTATCTCGTTCAAAAAATTAATAGCTTAAATTTAAATAATTTAGTAACCTTGCATGGTTTTGTTACGGAAGCCAAATTAGAAACCGCCTTAGCTGACGCAGATTTAGCAATCAATTTACGTTATCCTACTATGGGAGAAGCATCCGTCAGTCAGCTGCAGATTTGGAGCCATGATTTGCCAAGTTTAGTGACTAAAATAGGTTGGTATAGTGAGTTGCCAGAAAATACCGTAGGTTATGTGACTGTTGGCAACGAAATCGCCGATTTACACCAACATTTCTCTCAATTTCTTCACGATCCGCAATTCTATCAGACTATCGGGAAAAATGGTCAAATTTGGCTAGAAAATAATCATTCCCCCGAATCCTACGCTAGAGCCTTGGTAGATTTCGCTCAGGAAGCTTGTCAACAAAGATATCGTTATGCGGCCAATTATTTTATCGAAAAAGTAGGCAAAGAAATTAGCTATTGGAATGATGACCAAATCTCGGATTTAGAGTTAAAATCCCTAGCGGAAACCATTCATTTTCTAACCAGCTAAAGTCTTTCCCCATCAGGAATTATCATCTTGCCCTTGCAGACTAGAACTGATGCACCACCCACAGAAACTTCCGTAATGTCACGGTGGTTTTTCTGAAACTTTAATTGTATGTTGCTGGGTCTGCCCATTTCCACTCCTTGGATTATCGTCCATTGATTCATCCCTTCCCTAGAAGATTCTAAGGCCCCTAGATACCCAGCTAAAGCGGCCACAGCCGAACCGGTAGCCGGATCTTCCATAACTCCTAAACCGGGGGCAAACATTCGCCCATAGAGACGAGATTGGGGTGATTCTGGGTCAAAACAGCAGACAAAAAGGGAATTAGCGGCGGATTGGGCGAGTAAAGATGACCAGAGGCTTAAATTAAGTTTGATTCTCCCTAAAGTTTCCCGATTTTGCACGGGAATGAATAAAAAAGGGAGACCACAGGAAAAGGCGCGGGGGGGATAACCGGGTAAGAAATCGGCAACGCTTAGGGAAAGAATCGCCGCTAAATCATCGAGAGCATAAGTACCGGTCACTAATTCTGGCAATTGTGCCACTTTTAACTCACTATAGACGGGTTTTTCCCCGTCCCTGCTAATTTTTACCGGTACTAAACCGACTCCTTCCTCCAGATAAATCGTGGTTTCTTGGTGGGGGGGAATAGCCGCGATTAGGGCTAAAATATAGGCTGTGCCGACGGTAGGATGACCAGCAAAGGGTAATTCGGTACTGGGGGTGAAAATCAGGACTTTTTTAGTGCCTTGGGGCGTTTCTGGCGGAAAAACGAAGACTGTCTCCGAGAAGTTAAATTCGGCGGCGATTTTTTGCATCTGGGTGCGGGTTAATCCAGATGCTTCCGGAAAAACCGCCAGAGGATTACCGCCAAAAATGCGATCGCTAAAAACATCGGCGGTATAGTAGGAATAGGTAGGCACGCGGGGAATAGGGCAACAATTATCGGAGAATTTTCTTATCTTACACCTATTTTCACCAGTTACCGCCCCGGCGCTCTGTCTAGGGATAGATTCTCCTTGTCAGTCCTGTTGGTTTCTATTAAGAAATAATTAAAATACAGAGTTTTTCATAAAGATAAGGTATGTCTTGATAGGGCATCGTCTCGGAGTCTCCTAATAACTGCTATAGGCTCTACTACTTATTCGGTTCTAATCTGGCTAATAAACTGACTAACTTATCTCTGACGGAATTGTGAGTGTATTCGTCTTCAGGGTGAGGTTTTTGATTGGGTTGTTGAAAATAGGGACGTTCCCCGTATAATTGTCCCCATTTCACATCGACTCGGTGTACTAATTCATAGAGTAATTCTTGATTGTCTAAAATTTCTTCTAGGATTAACTGCAAAGCTTGAACAGGATTATCTAAATTTTGACTGACTTTGGTTAATTCTTCATCAACGATAAGCTGTAAAATTATCTGCAAAGCTCCCGAAGAATCCCCTAAATTAGCGGCAATAAACTGTTTAATTTCAGTCTTTACCTGCACTAATTTGGGGACGGGAGATTCCCCTTTGAGGAAATCCGCCCCCTCTTGAGCGATAAAATCTGCTAGGGTAAACTCGCGCCTTTCGATGATATCTTGGGAAAAATCCGGTTCTTCAGGTGTCATAAACTAAAAAGATTAGCGATAATAGAATCTAAGACTTATTGTGACATTTTTAGGAATATCTATGGGCATCGATCGCAGAGAGTTTCAGCACCGTCGTCAGCAGGTAATGGAAAAAATCGGCAATGGAACCGCAATTTTTCGCAGTGCGCCCATGGCGGTCATGCACAATGACGTAGAATACACCTATCGTCAGGATAGTGACTTTTTTTACCTGACAGGATTTAATGAACCGGATGCGGTGGCGATTTTAGCACCCCATCACCCCGAACATCAGTTTATCCTGTTTGTGCAGCCAAAAGACCCAGAAAAAGAAACTTGGACCGGCTATCTCCACGGTGTGGAAGGAGCAAAGGAGATTTTTGGTGCTGATGAGGCCTATTCTATCCAAGAATTGGAGGAAAAATTACCCCAATATCTCGAAAAAGCCGAACGAATTTATTATCATCTCGGACGGGACAAAACTTTTAATACAAACGTTCTTAATCACTGGCAAAAATTAATCGCCACTTTTCCCCGTCGCGGCACCGGACCGACTGCTTTAGAGGATACTAATTTTATTCTCCATCCTTTGCGCTTACTGAAAACCGAGGCCGAATTGGACAATATTCGCAAAGCAACCGCTATTTCGGCCCAGGCACATAATCGCGCCAGAGAATTCACCAAAGTTGGTCACTATGAGTATCAAATTCAAGCGGAAATTGAGCATACTTTTCGCCTAGAAGGGGGTATGGGTCCTGCTTATCCTTCTATTGTTGCTAGTGGTGCTAATGCCTGTATTCTGCACTATATCAACAATGATCGCCAAGTACAAGAAAATGAGCTTTTGTTAATTGATGCCGGTTGTGCCTACAATTACTATAACGGTGATATTACCCGCACTTTTCCCGTTAATGGTAAATTTACCCCCGAACAAAAAATTATCTATGAAATTGTTCTAGAAGCTCAATTAAAGGCGATTGAAGTGGTAAAAACTGGTAATCCTTATAATCTTTTTCATGACACAGCCGTGAGGACAATTGTGGAAGGATTAGTGGATTTAGGGCTATTGGTCGGCCCCATTGATGAGATAATTAAAGAGGAAAAATATAAGCCTTTTTATATGCACAGAACCGGCCATTGGTTAGGATTAGATGTCCATGATGCAGGAGGTTATAAAGTTAACGAAGAAACTTGGCAAACTTTGCAGCCCGGTCATGTTTTAACCGTGGAACCGGGGATTTATATCGCTCCCGATATTAAACCTGCTGAAGGACAGCCGGAAGTGCCGGAAAAATGGCGGGGTATCGGTATCCGTATCGAAGATGATGTGTTAGTTACTGCCACAGGAAATGAGGTTTTAACTGCAACAGTTCCCAAAAAAGTTGAGGATATCGAATCTAAGTAAAAAGCTAGGTGTTAAAAATTGTCAGATTCCCCCTAACTTATTAAGGGGGGATCAAAGGCAAAATTTATCTTCAAAGGAGATTCAATTAAGTTTTTTCTAGAGATTATCATGATTGCTACCAAAGAAAAATTATATACCTTTGCGGAATATTTAAATTATCGGGACTCCACAGATAATAAATACGAATTATTTAACGGAGAATTAATTTTCATGGCTCCCGCTAGTGGCTTTCATGCTTTGATACTTAGATCTATATTTAAGGTGTTAGAAAGGGAAATAGAGAGGCTACAATTAGACTGGCAAGTTATGCCCGCTACGGTGGGAATTCGCACCGATAAAGCTAAATCGAGAATTCCAGATTTAATGATTTTAACTGCTGAACAATGTCAAGAGATTAGAAATATGACCACAGCAGATGAACTGGCAGAATTTAACAACAAAGATAGGATAATATCGGTAACATTTACCGATTTACAATTAACTCCTCAAATGGTCTTTGAATAGTAAAATCTTGGCGGGAGGTTATCATGATTGCTACCCAACAAAAAATATATACCTTTACAGAATATTTAAATTATCATAACTCCACAGATAATAAGTACGAATTATTTAACGGAGAATTAATTCCCATGCCTCCCGCTAGTGGCTTTCATGCTTTAATTCTTGCCTTTCTTTATGATTATTTAATAGCAGAAATTAAAAGATTAAATCTAACTTGGAAAGTTATGCCCGCTACGGTGGGAATTCGCACCGATAAAGCTAAATCGAGAATTCCAGATTTAATGATTTTAACTGCTGAACAATGTCAAGAGATTAGAAATATGACCACAGCAGATGAACTGGCAGAATTTAACAAAGAAGATAGGATAATATCGGTAACATTTCCCGATTTACAATTAACTCCTCAAATGGTATTTGCCCAGTAGCATTATTAACGATTATGACTATCCCCTTAGAAATCCAACAACGTTGCCAACAACTAAAAACAGAACTACAAAGAGCCAGTTATGCTTATTATGTTCTCGATGATCCTTTTATACCCGATAGCGTTTATGATCAACTTTGTCGGGAATTAGAGGACATAGAAAAGCGTTATCCTCAATTAATCACCACCGATAGTCCCACCCAAAGAGTCGGGGATAAAATCTCTAGTCAATTCGTTTCTGTTCGTCATAATATTCCCCTGTATAGTCTCGAAAATGCCTTTAACCTCGAAGAATTAAATAAATGGGGCAGCCGTTGGCAAAGATATGTAAATGAAACCCAAGACACAAAATATGTGTGTGAACTAAAAATCGATGGTTCTGCATTAGCTTTAACCTACGAAAACGGTTTTTTCGTCAGAGGTGTTACTAGAGGAGATGGAGTCACTGGTGAAGATATTACCCCCAATGTGCGGACAATTCGCTCTATTCCTTTACGCTTAAATATAGATAATCCCCCAGCAATTGTGGAAGTGCGCGGCGAAGCTTTTTTACCCCTCGATACCTTCGATAAAATCAATCAAGAAAGAGAAGAAAAGGGTGAATCTCTCTTTGCTAATCCCCGCAATGCGGCAGCAGGAACCCTACGACAATTAGATCCGAAAATAGTTGATAAAAGACGCTTACAATTTTTTGCCTATACCCTGCATTTAGACGATAACAATATCACTACTCAATGGCAATCCTTAGATAGATTAGAAACCATGGGATTTCTGGTTAATCCCCACCGTCAACTCTGTCCATCCCTGCAAGAAGTGGCGCAATACTATCAAGATTGGCAAGAAAAACGTCATCAATTAGCCTACATGACCGATGGTGTCGTAGTCAAAATCAACGATTTACAGCGACAAAATCGGTTAGGATTCACTCAAAAATTCCCCCGGTGGGCAATCGCTTTAAAATATCCTGCCGAAGAAGTCCCCACAGTAGTTAAAGATATTATCGTCAACGTGGGACGCACCGGTGCGGTTACACCCATGGCGGTGATGGAACCGGTACAAGTCGCAGGAACCACCGTACAAAGGGCTACTTTACATAATAGCGATCGAGTGGCCGAATTAGATATCCGCATCGGTGACACGGTAATTATCCGCAAAGCGGGGGAAATTATCCCAGAAGTGGTGAGAATCCTGCCCGAATTGCGTCCTCCCCAGACTTTACCCTTCCAGATGCCCACTAATTGCCCTGAATGTCAATCTCCCCTAGTTCGTCCGGTGGGGGAAGCGGTGACGCGCTGTGTCAATAGTTCCTGTCCGGCGATTTTGCGGGGAAGTGTAGTACACTGGGCTAGTCGCGATGCCCTCGATATCCGGGGATTAGGGGAAAAAGTGGTGATTTTGCTGATTGAACAGGGATTAGTTACCGCCATTTCTGACCTATACAGCCTCGAAAAAACGGAAATTGCCAAATTAGACCGAATGGGCGAGAAATCAGCCTTAAATTTGATTACAGCTATGGCTCAGAGCAAAAATCAAAGCTGGTCGAGGGTACTTTATGGGCTAGGAATTCGCTATGTGGGCAGCGTTAACGCCAAAATTCTCGCCGAAAGTTTTCGGACTGTGGAGGAGTTAGCTAACGCCAGCGTGACTAATTTAGCCTCTGTCTATGGTATCGGTGAAGAAATCGCTCAATCGGTCTATGATTGGTTTAGAATCGAGGCTAATCGTGATTTAGTCGCTAAATTACAGGCAGCGGGTTTACAATTTGCCGCAGCAGCAAAAACCACCACCACTAAAGCCACCTTAGCAGGGAAAACCTTTGTGATTACTGGCACTTTACCAACTCTCAAACGGGAGGAAGCGAAAGAATTAATCGAAAAAGCTGGGGGGAAAGTGACGGGTTCTGTCAGCAAAAAAACCGATTATTTAGTGCTAGGAGAAGCGGCGGGTTCTAAGCTAGAAAAAGCCCTAGAATTGGGCATTACTCAGCTAACCGAAGCACAATTACTCGAATTAATCAAGGCTTAAAAGCTTAAGATTGCAGCAAATCTGCCGAAGCATTAAGTAGGGTTTGCGGCAAAAAGTTTTTCGGTGGGGGTTGGGGGTTGGGGGTTGGGGGTTG
>VYLC01000020.1_pt1 | contig 44138 bp, 27 predicted proteins | sample 5109531 | NCBI WGS metagenome assembly VYLC01 (sample SAMN12291787, study PRJNA351875) | freshwater metagenome | isolation source: freshwater lake | place: USA: Michigan, Gull Lake | collected 2013-08-08
TTTCAGGGAAAAAGTACCTGAATTTTCCCCCTGATCACTCCCATGCCTGGTACTTTTTGATTGACAAAAAGTCTAAAAGTCTTACCCAACAAGGTTTTTAGATTTATTCAGCAAACCCTAACTAGATAAGAGAAACTGTAGCGATTAATAAGTGCCTAAGCAAAATTAATTACACATTTAAGCCGCTACTCCGTCAGCTTTTTCAGTGACCAGTAAACAGTGAACTGAAAACTCAAATCTGATCCCTGATAGCTGTCTCGGAGTCTCCTGTCTCGACACGGCACAAATTCTCTCTAACTGGCGACTGTCAGAAATCCAGAAAACGAGTTTCTTCAAGAAACCAGTTTTCTCGATAATACCGTGAGATTGGGGGGGATTATGGTGTTGAGATGAAGGTTATCTCTCAATTCCCCCCTCGCCATGAAAATTTTAGCGGGTGATGGACAAAAGGCGATCGCTAACGTCAAAGCTAGGCAGTTAAAGTATTTAACCAATTGATTAAATCTTCAACCGTAGAGAAGTCGAATAAAGCTTCTCCTAATGCTTCGACATCATCAATACTTAACTGCATAATTTTAGTTTCTAATGCAAGATTAATTTCCCCTAACTTGCGTTTAAGTTGGCGAATAATAAACGTCTTTTCGCGTTCGATACCTCGTTCAATACCTTGTTCAATACCTTGACGCATCCAACTGGTGGTAATTTGCATAACTCCCTCCTGTACGGGTTGACTAAATGTGCTAATCTCTTCTTGAAATTGTATCTCTTCGACCAGAAATTAATTGCATTCTCGCCGCATCTAACCGTAAAGTTATTAACAAGCGCAGACATTCCGCCTTAACTTTTGCTCGCTCTTTGTCGGCAATGTTCATCTTCGCCATCAAAGCCGAAGCAACCGGATTCGGCTGATTGAGAAAATCTCGCCAATTTAATCGATTTAATTGCACGACTTGATAGTTAAATTCTAATACCTTAAAATCGGGAAAATCGACCACATATTGACTAATTGCTTCTTTTTTGGGCTGGGGGTAAGAAAAAATTACAATTGGATAAATCGGTAAGACAAATTTCTCATGAAAGCGAGCAAAATAAGTAAACATTCGCCGGTTAAACCACTTGCGGCAACTTTCCTGCGCCTCCAGATGAATCAGAAAGAAAGATTCTTTTCCTCGAAACTTAACTTGTGCGACTAAATCGCTTTCATGCCTTTCTCCTTCCGTGACATCGGTAAATACTTCTTTGTCTAAAAAAGTAATCGAGTCCCTATCTAAATAATCCATCACTTGAGGAAAAAACAACTCAAAAAATTCGACAAAAAAGGTGGAGATTAACTCCTTAAATAAGCGATCATGGTCAATATTATTAGTCATGTAATATCATCTTAACTAATCTGAGCGGTGAATGACTACCAGAAAATAACAACTTTTTGATTCTAACAAGTTTAAGGTTACTTTGTCTCCTGATACTAAATCTGGTTATTAAAGACTGATTATTTATAGCGGTTCTCACATCTGTGTGGCACACTTTAACCTTTGCTGATTAAGCTTTTCAGGATTGAGAATGTACCTCTTGTCAACAGGAAACGCTATATTCCCCTTTTTGCATGAGGCATGAGTAGAAAACGGGTTTCTCCGAGAAACCCGTTTTCTGTGCGTTACTCAGTAATTACTACCAAAAGCTACCGTTTAGTTAATGTTAGTTTCGCTTCTTTGCGGGGGGTATGGGAGAATAAATAAAGGCAATCTCCTGAATACTGAATACTGAATACTGACTCCTGAATACTGATTACTGATTACTGTTTACTGATAACTGAGCGAGAAACATACCAAGTAAAACCACCGCCGATAACTGCCATAACTGCTAAAGCTAATAGTACCGGTCGGAGTCCGAATTGAGTTTCGGCGATACCCGCAACAGCTAAGGGTAAAGAGAGGGCAATATTAACGGCATTGTTTTCTAAACCAAAGACTTTACCGCGCATTTCGGGGGGTGTATCTGCCTGTAGGGTGGTTTGCATGGGAACCCCGACTAAAGCGGCAAAAATTCCTAATAAAGCCGTCATAGCGAAGGCTAAAATTAAACTCTTTGTGGCTAGAGATAAACCGATTAAAGCTGCCGCCATACCCAGGGAACCCCAGAGACTTAATTGGGTGTGGGAGAATTTTTGGCCCCAATAACCCAAAGTAATCGCACTAACTGCCATTCCTGCACCACAGGAGGCTAATAAAAAGCCGAATTGAGAAGCTTTTAACCCGGGTAGTTTTTCGGCCATACTGACGGCTAATACCGATAGAGCAGCAAAAATACAGAATAAGATGACTAATTGAATCAGAGCATTACGAACTTTATGATTTTTGTTGAGGTAACGAATGCCGTCGCGGATATCTTCCCAAACATGGGGCTGTTCTGCGGTAGGAATGACATATTTTTCGTTAGTTCGCAGGATAATTAGAATTAAACCGGCAATTATATAAAAAGCACCGACAATCATCACTTTGCCAATATCAAATTGTCCGGCTCTGGTGCCGAAAATACTATCAGCAAAAGCTAATAAAGGTTCACCGATGGCAAAACCGATAATTAATACCGCCATGGTGGTTAAAGTGTTGAGGGAATTAGCCGGCAAAAGATGACGGCGTTTTACCACTAATGGCAGGGTAGATTGTTCGGCGGGGGCAAAAAATTGGGTTAAGGTGGAGACAAGAAAAGTAATGACTAACAACAGGAAAAAACCGAAGGGTAAATTAAATTCTCCTTGTAGCCGGTAATGCCAATTTCTTAAACCTTCCGGCAGCCAACCGAGGGGAACGGCTAAAGTTTGCTCGCGCACTAACCATAATAATAGGGGAATGAGGAGGACAAAAGCCCCGCGTAAAAGGTTAGAAATAACTAAAACTTGTTTTTTTAACCATCTATCAACATATACACCCGCCACCGAACCCACTAACACCGCCGGAATTGTATTAGCAATCATTATCGCCGATACCCAGCCACTAATTGACTGATCGGCTTTTTGGTAATGGGTGGCAATTAGGGAGATCATCAGGACTAAATAGAATTTATCCGCTAATTGGGAAAAAATTCCCCCCGCCCAGAGAATGAGAAAGCGCGGGTTTTTTAGCACTGGGGCAAAACCCTGACTAGGATTGGATTTGGGCGCACGTTTAGGCAAGCGGTTCATGGTTTCTGTGTCGGATTGCCTCGGTGAGGAATCGGAAGAATTAAAAACAGGAGTGGAGGAGTCGCTAGACGTAGCGTCGTCAGTTTCTGAGTCAAACAGTTGCATTATGATGATTGTTGCTATCTGTTTAAAATTCTAAGGGAGATAAACCCTCAACTAATGCCGAGGAGCGAAAAGTTTTTCCCAGATGATACTGAGTATAGCGGCGCAGCAGGCGATCGAGGTTAATCCAAGCTAGTTCTGAGGTAAGGTTTTCTTGGGGGGGAAAATCTGTTTTTCCTAGGCATTGCAGTAATTGCAGTTCTTGCCGCGTCAGTTTACTATCGATTTTGGGCGGGTTGATTGTTTCTGTTAGGGCAGCTAGATCTATTATTCCCCCTGCCTCGAAACTGAATCCTAGGCAATTGTCCCTAATTAAAGCTTTTCCCGTCAACAGGCAGTTATGGACTTGCGGCACTAAGCCGGCAATTATTAAGAAATGAAAAATTGCTTGACAAAGATAGGGAAGTATGTATTGATTTTCGTCGAGGACTTCAATTCTGGCCAGATGGCCGCAGATTAATTCGTATAATTCCCTCTGGGGTTGTTCGCTCAGTGCGATCGCCAAAACCAGTTCGCAGAGGTATTGGCTAACGGTGAGTTTGGCGAGATTTTGACTTAATTTGGGATAAGATTCGATAGTTTCGGCTTGAACGACCTTATCTAGGGATTTTCCTGCGACTATTAACAGATTATTGACCACAAATAGTTCACTTCTACCCCGCAGGGAAGATTTATACTTGCGCGCACCGGGAGCGATGGCTCTAATTAAACCATATTCGGCGGTCAAAATAGTTAAGAGGCGATCGGCCTCTCCGAAGGCCATTCCTTGCAGATTGATTCCAGTAGCTTGATAGGTACGAGACATCATTGATAGCAGTTATCTTAATGGTGAGGTACGAAGTTTTCGTTTTGGGGAGACTCCAAGACGACTCCCTCTAAACCCTAAACCCTACACCCTACACCCTGCCCCCAGGAAAAACTTTTTCGGCAACCCTAGCTAATTGTCTTCCCAAAAAGACTTGAGCTAATCACCAAGCAAAAGTGAATCAGTCAGGACTATGGGGGAGATGCTATGGAGGTTAGCGGACTCGAACCGCTGACATCCTGCTTGCAAAGCAGGCGCTCTACCAACTGAGCTAAACCCCCGATCTGGTTTTTAGGACACTTTCGCTATCATAACCTATAGTGAAAAATATTACAAGTTAATTTTTCCCTTGCCTGCCATGTCTTATCTAGTCGCCACTTTTTACCAGTTTGTGGCTTTGTCAGATTATCGTCAAAAACAGCCAGAAATACAAAAATACTGCCAAGAAAGAGGAATTAAAGGAACTATTCTTCTGGCAGCCGAGGGGATTAATGCAACGATCGCCGGGAACAGTCAAGCGATCGCCGAGGTGATTAGTTGGTTAAAAACCGATACTCGTTTAGCTAATCTAGAGGTGAAAAAGTCTGTTTGCGATTATTTGCCCTTTCAACGCTTAAAAATTCGCTTAAAAAAGGAAATTGTGACTTTTGGTCAACCCAAGGCTAATCCTCTCGAAAAAACAGGAATTCATCTCAAAACTGAAGAATGGAACCAATTGCTGAAAGAGCCGGACGTGGTAGTTATCGATACTCGTAATAATTATGAAGTGGCGATCGGTACTTTTGCGGGAGCGCTTAACCCTGAAATAGGGCATTTTCGCCAATTTCCTGAGTATATTCAGGACAATTTTGATAGTATTAACGATAAAAAAATAGCTCTTTTTTGTACGGGGGGAATTCGCTGTGAAAAGGCGGCAGCTTTTTTATTAAATCAAGGCTTTTCTCAAGTTTATCAGCTAGAGGGAGGTATTTTGAAATACTTAGAAGAAGTTAGTCCCGATCAGAGTCTTTGGCAAGGAGAATGTTTCGTTTTCGATCAAAGAGTGGCACTAACAGCTAATTTAGAGGTAGGACATTATGAAATGTGTCCCGCTTGCGGTCATCCCATCGATGAAAAAGATAAACAATCCCCCAATTACCAAGCAGGAATATCTTGTCCCTATTGTAGTTGATTTTATCCTATCGTCCTGCTCCCATCTCCCTACTTTTCTAGGTTCTGGTTACTTTTTTTGCGGATTTGTGTACCGGAAATCATGTCATGAAGGGCGCGTTTTTTCTTTGTCCAGGCTGCCAGTAAAAAGCCCAAATATAAGGGAGCAGTGGAGATAAATTTTAGTAAGTAGCGGCGATTGGCTCTCGCAAAAGATATGCGTCTTCCTTCGCTATCGGTGACGGATAAATCAAAAAACATTTTACCAATAGTGGCTTTAAAAAGATATTCTAAGAAAACATAATATAACCATTTAATAACTATTCCTAAACCGAGAGCAGTCAGGATGGCAATATGCTCGTGAGTAAAGTTAATTTTGGCTTGAATATTATAGATAATTGCTGCTATAAATAAAGCAAAACCAAAAATTGTTGTTCCAGCTGCACTTAATCCTGCTGCGTAGTAAACCCAGATTTCTTTGGCTATATCAAAATCAAGGTTTAAATCTTGAAAAGTTGACCATTGTTGTAAGCGAAAACAGATATAACCACCTAATAAAGCGGCGATAATAAGAACGATAAAAGAATCAATTAAAGAGGCTTTTAAACGGAGCCAAAACCCAGCATAACTGGGAGAAATTGCAGCGAGTAAAGAAATAAGTGCAGGATTGGGAATAGGAATAATTTTAGGTTTTTCAAGAGAAGAATTTTTAGTTTTTTTAGTTTTTTTAGTTTGATGGGGATTGGCTTTAATATCAGTAATAATTTTTAGCAAAGTTTTGGTATCTTTAGGTCGATCAATAGGTTTTTCTGCCATTAAATTATCGATAAAATCTGCTAATCGAGAAGAGATATTTGGGGTATATTTACGCCAGTTAAATTCATTGGTATTAATATTATAAATTTTCGGGTCACTGGGTTCTTTACCGGTTAACAAAAAGACGAAAGTTTTGCCCAAAGCATAAAAGTCTGACTGGGGGACAGAGTGACCGCGAGATTGTTCGGGAGGAGCATATCCGGGGGTATAAATTCCTGTATTTTTGCCTCCTGCTAGGACGGTTTTAGTGACTTGTCGCGCCGCTCCAAAATCAATTAAAACTAATTGACCATCGGGTTTTAAGATAATATTAGAGGGTTTGATATCACGATGATAGAATTTATGTTTATGAACTTCGTAGAGAATATTAGCTAACTGAGTTAACCAATCACAAGCGAGATTATAATCAATCGGTTTAAATCCTCTTTGTTTTTGATATTCTTCTAAGTCAATACCAGCAATTTTCTCCATAACTAAACAGTGTAAAGCAGTTTGACTCTCCCGGGGATGATAAATAAAATAGTTTTCTCCTTTGGGAATACCGGGGTGATTTAATTGTTTTAAAAGATTGGCTTCCTGTTGAAATAAATCAATAGCTTTACTGGAATCGTAGGTAAGAACTTTTAATACTTTGGGTATTTTATGTTCATCTATCACTTCATAGGTATTACCAAATCCACCTTTGGCACTCAATAAATTTGTGACTCGATATTTACCATTTAAAAGCAAGTCGGAACCACAGGATTGACAGTAACGACTCTCCGTGATACTTTTCGGTTTAGGACAATGAGGATTAATACAAAAACTCATGGATTTTATTGGTAGAGTACAAAATAAACTTGATGATTAAAATATCCCCTGATATATTTAAGGTTTGTTGCCAAGAAAAAAGCCGCGCAATCCCAAAGTTACCACGGCACTTAAAAAAGCTACAATCATGGGGATAATCAGAGATTTAAACCCTTTCAAGTCCGCAATATCTTTAACTAGGATTGCATAACTATCTTCGACTTTTTCCAGTCGTTTATCCATTGTTTCGACTTTCTGATCAAGAATTTTAATATCTCCTTTGATTTCTGTGACTTCCACCTTTAAATCATTAACATCTTTTTGGAGACTGTCAAATTTGTGATTAACATCTTTTTGGAGACTGTCAAATTTTTGATCCATATCTCTTTGGAGATTGTCAAATTTTTGATTAACATCTCTTTGGAGAGAGTCAATTTTCTGATTAACCTCTTTAATGCTATCTTTAATTTCTTTCAGGACAGATTCGAGAGAATAGGTAACGGTTTCGCTAGTTTGTGTCATCATTAAAAACCTCTTGAAAATAACTACTTTCTTGAAATAAAAAATCAAGGTTTATTGCCAAGAAAAAAGCCGCGCAATCCCAAAGTGACCACGGCACTTAAAAAAGCCACAACCATGGGGATAATCAGGGATTTAAACCCTTTCAAGTCCGCAATATCTTTAACTAGGATTGCATAACTATATTCGACTTTTTCCAGTCGTTTATCCATTGTTTCGACTTTCTGATCAAGAGTTTTAATATCTCCTTTGATTTCTGTGACTTCCACCTTTAAATCATTAACATCTTTTTGGAGACTGTCAAATTTTTGATTAACATCTTTTTGGAGACTGTCAAATTTTTGATCCATATCTCTTTGGAGATTGTCTATTTTCTGAACCACATCTCTTTGGAGACTGTCAAATTTTTGATTAACATCTCTTTGGAGAGAGTCAATTTTCTGATTAACCTCTTTAATACTATCTTTAATTTCTTTGAGGACAGATTCAAGGGAATAGGTAACGGTTTCGCTAGTTTGTGTCATAATTAAAACCCTCTGGTCGATATAGCCAAATATAATTAGGTTATGCTGAAACAGTTTTTCGTGGGGGTGGGGTGTCGGGTGTGGGGTTTTAGCCATTTTCAGGTGGTCAATTGCCTAATTTTCAGGGAAAAAGTCCCGGAATTTTCCCCTCTGATCACTCCAATGGCTGGCACTTTTTGATGGCAAAAAAGCCTAAAGATATTATCCAACAAAGTTTTTAGATTTATTCAGCCAGCCCTAATTATTCCCCTATTGCCTATTGCTAGGAGCCAAGGACGATTTTGCTACCGGAAAATTTTCAATTGTGGCCAGAGATCGATCGTGGTAATTTAAGAAAGCGATCGGGGAACTCTAACAGGGAAGATCCCGACCCTAGCCAGGGAGTGTCTGTTTAACCGTCTGTCCTATGTACAAGTCTATTACTGTTTTAACGCTGCTGACGGGAATTATCGCCGTTGATGTGGTTTTTGCTCAATCCACTGTTAATCTTCCCATCACAGTTAAACGGGGAGAATCCTACGAAGGATTATTGACTAGAGCATCGCAATTAGCAGAGAAAACTATCATCAGTCGTTTTAATCAACAACAGGGTCTTAATAAAATTGATTTATTGATAACGGCCGAAAAATCAGGGGCGATCGCACCTCTCCTCTCGGTGAAGGTATCCCGTCAAGATTGGTTTGGCCATCCCAATATTCAACGCTGGGCTAATGTTTTTCCCTTTGGCAAAGCTCTCCTCGGTTTTAGCTCTCCCGCACCCGTCGTCACCCCGAAAAGTCCCCCCGCTGCCGTTAATCCCACGCCATCTCCAGCACCATCTCCCAGTGCTACCACTCCTCCTCCTCCCCCTGCTTTACCCTTCGAGGATGAGCCGAATAATGCTCCCCCAATCCCCATTCCTAACCAAAGATTAACCACTCCAGCTAATCGTTAATCGATAGGAAAAGGAGGTGCTTTCGGCAGATATATTGACTTTTAAGTGGCAAAACGGGGCTGAAACCAGTCTAGGGGAAAAATATCATCTTCTTGGGCGGTTTCTGTCCAACCGGTGACGCTCTCAAAACAAGTCCCCGTCAAGTTAGCACCCCTCAAGTCCGCTCCCTGTAGATTTACCTCTTGTAAACGAGCTCCCGCTAGATTAGCACCTGCTAAATTGGCCCCGCGTAAATCACTACCCGTCAGACGTACCTCGCTAAAATTAGCCCTTTCTAAATTAGCCCCTTGAAAGTCCACCTCTTTAAGAAAAGAGCCGCTAAAATTGGCTTCCCTTGCGGAAATCTGACGACATTTAGCCCCACTTAACCGCGCTTCCTGCAAATTAGCCCAATTGAGATTGACTTTATCTAGGGTTGCCTCCCGGAGATTAACTAAGTATAAATTCGCCCCGCATAAATTCGCCCCGCATAAATTCGCCCCCCGGAGATTAGCATGGGAAAGATCCGCCCCACTTAATCGCGAGTTACGCAGGTTTGCCTGTACCATAAAGGCCCCGGTGAGATTGGCTTTGGTTAAGTCCGCTTCCACTAATTGCGCTTGACTTAATTTGGCATAGGTTAAATTCGCCCAATTCAAACTCGCTCCCCGCAGATTTGATTTAGTCAGAAAAGAGCGACTCAAATTAGTTCCGCACAAATTGGCCGCCGCAAAATTGACAGCGATTAGAGTCACTTGTTGTAGATCTAGACTCATCAAGTCAATGGCTAAAAAATCCCGCTCTCCTTGTTCGTAGAGTCTTAGTAACTGATTAACTTTCATCTCCCTTCTTCTACTTTAAGATGGTGGTTAAGAAGTAATCAACAAAAGCACCCAAAAACTTCGTCTGATAACTAACTCAGCTTTTAGACGAGTTAGTTATCAGGCTCTCTTTTGAGTTTATGTAAAGTTTTTTATCGATTTTTTAAGGGAAGATAACCCGAACAGCAAGTTAATTTTAATCATAGTTAAATAGCTTGGCTAAAACAGTTTGACTGGTTTTTCCAATTCTACCCCAGTCCATCGGGTAATCAGTATCTGAAACTACTCTTGTTAAAAAACTTATCTATTGTTCAAACTCGATTATATTTAACCCAGCCAATTCTCCGTATTTTATCCGATAAGAGCGGTGGAGCCGAGACGACTTTCAGGGTATTTTTACCCAAATCAATAGAGACGTTGCTAGGCAACGTCTCTACAAAAGTGGTATTTAATCAAGCTACTCAGAAACAGACAGAGGGGAAACCTTTTGGGCTTGAGCGAGATAGTACCATCCCGACGGGACAAATACCAGTGCGCTTAGGGTGGTTCCCATCACCCCGATGGAAATACAGAGAGCGAGGGGTTCCCAAAAAGCGCCGCCGTAGAGAAATAATGGCACAAATCCCGTCACCGTGGTTAAGGTAGTGGTGAGAATGTGACAGGTGGAAGCAATGACCACTTCCCGGATTGCCTTTCGTTGGCGTTGAAGATGGGGGGGTAAAGCTTGTAAAGCCGCTACCACGACAATAGAATCATTAACGGAAACCCCAACTAAGCCGATAGTGCCTAAAATCGACATGAATCCTAGGGGATATTCAAATAACCAGAGGGAAAATAAGGCTAGTCCAATCGAACTAATACCGACGACAGTAACTAGAGCAGCAAGACGGAAGGAGTTAAAAGAAAGAACAAGGGTTGATAGCATTAGAATCGTCAAGACTCCCACACTAGCAATTAGATTAGCCACAGCCGTATCTCTTTCTTCTTCCTCTCCGCCAAATTCGAGCCGATACCCTGGCGGAAGGGAAAATTTGCCCGATTCTAAGTTTTGGCGAAATTCGTCTAAAACCGTTGCAGCGATCGCATCAGCTTGAACATAGGCCTTCACCGTATTAATTCGCTTGCCATTTCGTCGAGGAATCGTGGCTAATTCGGGGAGAAAATCAAATTCTGCCACGGAGGAAAGGGAAATATTCGCCCGTTCAGCAGTGGCGGAATTACCGAGAATATTTAAAGAGGCAATTTGTGGCAGTTGCTCGCGATCGCGATTACCGACTCGGACTCGTACGGGTAATTCTTCCGTTGCTTCTAAAATCGAGCCACCCACAGAACCTTCTAAAAGGTTATCCAATTGACTTGCGATCGCCGCATTATCCAAACCAATCAGTCGAGCTTTTTCTTCATTAATTTTTAAGGCTAATTTAGCTTGAATTTCACTTAAATCAGCAACAGAATAGGTTATTTCGGGTATTTTTGCCAGTTCTTCCCGTAAGGACTCGCCAATTTTCCTTAACATCTCCAATTCTGAGCCATAAACCCTAATTTCGATCGGAGCGCCCACCGGTGGACCCTGTTCTAGGGGGCTGACTAATACCCTAGCCATCGGTAGAGCTTGACTTAATTGTTTTTGTAAGGTTTCGATCAATTGGGGATCATCAGAAACTTGCCGAAGTTGAATCAATGCTTGAGCAAAATTAGGAGAGTCTTTGACGCCATCGGAGAGATTATAGTAGAAGGGGGGAGCATTACGCCCTAAAAACCAGTGAACTTCTGCAATTTCTCGATGATCTAGCAGTATTTTTTCAGCTTGAGCCACTTTTACCTGAGTTAGTTCTAGGGTTGTGGTGGGGGCCAGTTCGATTTCTAGGGTTAACTGATCTCGTTCTGCCGGCGGAAAGAATTCTTCCGGGAGAGTGCCGGCGACAACAAAGCCAGCAATTGGAATAATCAAGCCAATAACCAGACCTAATACGGGAAAATAGAGAATTAACTTCAAAATTTGGCGATACAACCCCGTTAGGAGCGGTAAATTAATTCCCGTATCCCACCAATGGGTTTTTGTCTGGTGCGATCGATGAGTCAGTTGATATAAACGTAAACTGAGAATAGGAATAATCGTTAGGGACAAAATTAGAGAACTAACCAAGGCTAAGATCACTGTTTGGGCGATAGTACGCACGAATTCGCCGGTGCCTCCTTGCAAAAGAGCGATCGGCATAAAAGACAAAATCGTGGTTAGGGTAGAAGCTAAGAGGGGAATCCCTAACTGTTTAACGGTTTCAGCAACAATATGTTCGTGAGCTATTCCGGTCCGTAGTCCTTTTTGCAGTTCATCGACAATCACAATAGCGTTATCGATCAAAAGTCCCAAAGCAATAACAATTCCTGTCACCGACATTTGATGTAGGGGAATTTGCCAGAGATTCATACCAGCAAAGACCATCAGGATCGATAAGGGCAAGGATAGACTTACTACCAAGGCGGACTGCCATCCCATCATCACAAAAGCTGTCCCCATGACACAGAGTAGCCCTAGGATTATGTTGCTGAATAATCCATCGATTCGGTTAGCCACATAACGATTTTGGGCAAAAATTATCTTGAGGCTCACACCTTGGGGGAGAGAGGGTCGAAACAGATCTAACTTGGCCTGGGCTGCCGTTGTCCATTCGTCTATGCGTTGCCCCGATTCCATCATAGCGGCCACCACAATAGCCGGTTTACCGTTAATAATAGTTAGTTCTGGCGGCGGTTCTTGAATTCCCCTGGTAACTAGGGCGATATCTCCTAAACGGGTAAATTGTCCCTCATTACTGTAACGAATCGGAATTGCTCGAATCCGAGAGAGTGATTCTAAACTGGTATCGACTTCCAATAATAAATTATTGCGATTGCTGCGAAGTTGTCCGGCGGCGACCTTGGCATCACTGGTTTGAATTTGTTGGGCAACTTCGACGGCGGTTAGGCCTAGGGAGGATAATTTCACCGGATCAATTTCGACTAAAATTTCCTCGGCCGGAACCCCGACTAATTCGACCCTTTCGGTTCCCCAAAGGGCTTCTAATTCATCGAACAGTTCTTGGCCAAGTCGGCGTAAAATAGCGTAATTAGGAGCGGTATCTAGATCCCAAAGGATGGCAGTCAATAAACTAAAGGCTTTACTATATCCTTCTTCGTATAAGGGTCTTTGGGCTTCTGGGGGTAGTTCCGGGATGACATCGGTAATCCGATCGCGAATGCGTGACCAGACGGGATCCACATCAGTGACTTCATCTTTAAGTTGAATATTGACCGTGGAACTCCCTAATTCTGAGGAGGACTCAATCAGGTTAATTTCTTTGATGCTAGAGAGAGATTGTTCAATTTTTTCGGTCACTAGGGATTCGACCCGATAAGGACTGGCACCGGGTAAATTGGTGGTAATGGTGGCACCTCGATTAATTGTTTCGGGATCTTCCATGCGCGGCAAAATTTGAAAGGAAGACAATCCCCAGACAATAATCAGAATTAAGGTCAGAATTAGTAATCTAGGTTTACGTTCAAATAAGTTATTCATTGGAGATTATTAGGGATAATAAAGCTGATTAATGACCGCTGACTACCAAATTTCCACCATTTGCCCGGGTACGATGCGGTGAACCCCTTCGACGATCACTCGATCACCGGAGGTTAAAGTCCCGCGCACCAACAAGCGATCGCCTTGAATCGCTAGAACTTCTAAATCTTGGCGTTTGACGGTAAATTGTCGAGGATTATCGGGATTAGCTGCTCCTAGAACATAGGAAGACCATAATCCTCTCGTGCCTTGTACTAAAGCTTCTGTGGGCAACCAATAGCCCGATTGTGGAACTGATTGAGATAATTCTAGGCTGACCACTTGCCCCGGAATCAGGCCTTGAGTCTGATTTAAACTTAAAATAACCGTGGCGGTACGGGTAGTCGGATCAATTTGGGGCAAGGTTGCAGTGACTTGTCCTGTTACTATTTTGTCACCAATTTTTAAACGATGTTTACTCCCAATTGGTAAGTTTTCGGACTGGTCAATGGGAACCCCTATACGCGCTTCCAGTTTATTACTTTCCACTAAACGAACGATCGGATTACTTGCAGAAACAACAGTGCCAATATTGACGTGAAGGAGGGCAATAGTGCCATCGTAGGGTGCTTGAAGTTGGCTTTTCTCAATCTCTAAGTTAATATTCTTCAGTTGGGCATCAAATTGGTCAATAACGGCTTTTTGCAGAGAAATCAATTCGGGACGAGTACCGGCCTTGAGTTCATCTAATTCACTTTGGGCTTGATCAATTCTCGCTTGTTGGGCATTAACATCGGTTTGCACTTCTTCGAGTTGTTCTCTAGTAATTGCCCCTTCTTGATACAATCCTAGCCGTCTTTGGTATTTAGATTGGGCTAAAGCTAATTGTTCCCTGAGATCTCGGACTTTTGCTTGGGCTGCGGCGATACTTTCTTTCCTGGAACCAGCTTGTAATTCTTGCAGTTTAGCCGTGGCTTGCGCTCGCTGGGCGATGAGTTCTTGTTTTTGTGCTTCTAAATTGCCTGTATCTAGAGTAGCAATTAAAGTACCTCGGCGTACCTCTTGACCCTCTTGAACCAATAAACTAATTAATTGTCCCGAACGCTCAAATCCTAGTTCACTTGTCCGTTTAGCCACAATATTACCCGTATAACGGCGCGGTTCTTGATGATGGGTGACAGGACTTAAAGTTAAGGTTCGCACCGGTAAGGCTGTCGTCTTGCTCTTATCGATTGCTAACGAAGCGCTTTCTTCTGCGGTGGTGGATTCAGAGGTGTCTTCTAAGAGGACATTACGCAGGGTAGGATAGGCAAAAACCGAGGTGGCTGCTAGGATACCAGTAATAATTAATCGCCAGGGCAATCGCAGTTTTTTGATGGCAGTTTCTTGATGTTTGGTGACGGGATTGGGGGAAGTCATAATCTAGTTCCAAATGAGTAGGGTTTAGTCAAGAGTAATAACAGATTAGCGAGGAAAGAACTATTTTTTTATGGCATAAGACCGGAGGACAAAAGCCGCTGCTAGGGATAATATACCGGCGGACAAAAAGGCAATTTGTACCCCCCAGGGGTTATCAGGAGTTTTCCCGAAAGAAAGGATTAATCCTGTTAGAAAAGACCCCGCACCTTGGCTAAATTGAATTAGTAGCCCCCTAGTTCCAAAAAATATTGCTTCTCGTCCCATTCCTTGTTGCTCCGCATCTTGATCGATAATGTCCGATAACATGGCATTCGGCAGACTAAAAAAGCTGGCTAGGGCTAAATTAGCGATGATCGAAAGGATTAACCAAGGAATCAAAGAATCTTGCCACCAAAAGCGACCACAGGCCATGGCAATCATACCAAGGCCAACCCAGATTAAAGAACCTTGAAAAACCAGTTTTTTGCCATATTTTTGCGCTAAGGGTAAAACTAGGGTAAATCCAGCCAAGGCACTACCGACGATAATAGTATTAATCACGGCGGCAAAACTTACCTCTCGTTTGAGGAGAGCAATTACTAAAAAAGTCGGAATCACCGAGATAATACTAATCACCATCCACGCCAAAATCATGGTGATCATATAGATACAAAAAGTCCGATTAGTAAAAGCCGCCGTTAAGGTGGTTTTAAAGCTAGGATATTTGCCCTTAGAAGGAGTATATTCTTCTTTTTCTAGCAAGGGCATGGCTAGAGTAATTACCCCAATAAGACTAATAGCAATCCCCATGCCCTGAAAGCCATAGCTATCAGTTAACCAAGGGGCAATAATCCCACCAATGGTGGCACCAACTAAACCAAAAATTCCGATTTGAGTTGATAATTTAACCCTTCCTTCTGGGCTTTTAGCGAGAGTGGGCAACCAGGCTAAATAGGGAACATGGTAGGATGCCATACCCACATAAAACACCCAAAGCATGGTGACTAAATAAATGAAGTAAGTGGTTTGATTTAAGTTATTAGGGGGATTAAACAACAGGATAAAACCACCAATTAAAGGGAGTAAACTGACCAGTATAAATGGTCTTCTTTTGCCCCAAGGACTCCAAAAGCGATCGGAAAAATAACCGATCACTGGCTGCACAAAAGCCCCAGCAATACGGCTAATCATTATCGCTATCCCCACTAAAGCAGAGGGCAATAAAATGGATAAGTTATAGTCATTGGGAATGCCAGGGTCGTAGCGATAGATTAGCATGGTTAGAAGGGCATTATTAACGATAAAGTTACCAAACCAACCAGTGATATACGGAAGATAATCTATTCGGAGATGTTGCCATTTCCTAGAAGTGCTAGAAGTCATTAGAATTGGGGGATAGATGGGCAGTTAGCAGTAGATTGTTAGACTTATTTAAAGAAATTCGTAGCGACCGGGTGAGAGAATGTGATTGGGATCCAAGCTGTCTTTAATTTTCTGGATTAAGCAACTATAATCGTCTTTGGCTAGGGGTAAACTATTCATAGAGTGGGTACTAAGACGGTAGGGATAATAGCCTTTATTGATCAATTCTGCCAACATTTCATCGTGACAATTTAAGGCTTTTTGGTCTTCTCCTTCTAGCAATCGATCATAAAAAATGGCAGCATTGATGTTGATATTGCGCTCGGTAATACAGTTAATGCCGATATTAGGTTCATAACCATATTTTTTAGCGATGCTGCTGATAATATTGAGAGCATTTCTGAGATGATTTCCCAGAAAAGGAACAGCGGGAACACACCAAATCATGCCACAGGCATCCAGGTCTAAATTCAACTTATCGGTGGGAGGCGTTTTTTTGCGCCAATAGGCCATTTTCAGCACTTTTTCGGTAATCATTCCTCGTTGGGGATTTTTGTGATAAATTAAATCCACCTTGTCCTTAATTTCCACACCGGTAAATACTTTAAAAATGGGACTCATTTTGCTGGCCATTTTGAACTTATTTTCATCAAAAAACATAAGTTTATTGACAATTCCTTTCAAGGCTTTTTCAATTAGGTTTCTTTCGACTTTTCCCTGTTCTGGTGAAGCCGAATATAAAGCTCCTTCTCCTATCCAAACACCGCCGCCCCATTGATGACTTAATTGTTCTAACAAATCGGGGGGTAAAGGAGTTTTTTCTTGGCATTCCTGCCAGGGATATTGTTGTTGAATGGACAACATTCGGTAGTTATTATTAATGTGGAAGGTCGTTTTAATTACCCCTGCCATTTTCAGTTGACGTAGTTTATCGATCAATAACTCTAATTTATTTTCTTGATCGATGCTATAGAAAAAAGCCTGAAAATATTCAGGATATGGCGTTAACCAAAAAGTCATTTTGGTGACGATTCCTAGGTTAGATTGGGTAAAAATTCCATCAAAATAGGGACCGACTCCCCAACGATTGACCGCCCCTATTTGGGAATTTTCAAAGCGATTAAATCCCGTATGAACACATTCACCGGTGGGCAAAACTACTTCCATTCCACAGACATGATTAAAGCGATCGCCCAAAATTCCTTTGGCTTCACCTCGTTCGAGAACATTGCCAATAATACTAGAATCAGGAGTCGAACCAGTGACACTCATTAATAATTTATTGCCATTTTTTTGCAAAAAATCGTAGAGTTGTCGCTGAGTAACACCCGCTTCAATAGTTACATAAGCTAGGGTTTCATTGTAATCCAAAATCTGATTTAATCGACTCAAATCCATTAAAACCGAACCGGTGCGGCTAGGAACTCGTGAACCATAACCCCAATTTTTACCTGTACTAATAGGATAGACAGGGGTTTGATAGCGATTAGCAATTTTTAGAGATTCTTGGACTTCTTGACGATTACCCGGGCGAATAATTGCCGGGATTTTAGCATGGGTTTCGTAGGTAGCGGTCTCGGCTTCTAGGCGTTTTTTGTTATCGGTGCTGACATATTCGGAGCCTAATAAATTTTCCCATTCTTGTAGAGCGTCAGTTAAATTGTCGCTAATAATATTTTCGGAAACAATTAGAGAGTCCATGGTATTTTCTTTCTCCTTTAAATTCAGGTATGAGGGGTAATTAAAGGGCCCTAGGGAACCAGCCCTGCTATCCGTGGCAATTAACTTTTAAGCGGTTGCTGTTTGCGAGAGAAAATTGCGTTAAAACTAGGAATAAAACGGGGAGTATTGGCGAAAACTGCTTGATAATTGGTGTCTTGACTCAAAGCTTCTTCTTCAGCCGGAATGCGTTGGATTAATAACCAAGCATTCAGGAGACTAAAGACTATAGATGTCAGATAAGCGGTATGAAACAGGGGAACCACCGCTAATTCCGTGATCATGGCGCACCAGTTAGGATGACGGATATATTGATAAATGCCATTGTCGATCACGGGTGTCTGGGGAACCGTGACCACCTTATGAATCCAGCGATCGCCTAAAGCTTCAATGGAGGCATAGCGGAGCTTTTGAGCTAAAAAGGTAGTAATTAGCGAAAATAAAGCCAATGCTGGAATAAAAGGTCTGTTGAGCAGATAAACTTCCCCGATCATGCAAAGCATCCAGCTAGATTGGAAAATCTTGATGAATCCCACATAATTAGAACTATGCAGTTTGCCACCTTCCGCTAAGACTTTGGCCATATTCTGTTTACTCAGACGAGTAACGCGCACTCGTTGGACAATAATGTAACTAATCAGGGCAATGAAAACTATTTGGCTTAACATCCTTAAATATCCTTAGAATTGAACTAAAATGGCTTCTTGAGCAAATCCAGGCCCCATGGAAATTATTAATCCGTAGGAACCCGTGGGAGGATGGGGACGGGAGAGGGTTTCATCGAGAATGCAGAGGATAGTAGCAGAGGCAATATTGCCAATTTCTGCCAAAATATCCCAACTAACCTGTAAAACATCCGGTTCTAACTGGAATTCTTCAACTATTGCATCGAGAATCTTTGGACCCCCCGGATGCACCATCCAACAGACAATTTCGTCGAGGGAAACTCCTGTTTTTTCCAGTAAAGATGTCACCGCTTTTCTCACCCCACCCTTGACGTAATCAGAGACTTCTGGGCGAAGAATTTGGCGAAAACCGTAGTCTGTTAAAGGTAATGCCATTAAATGCTCTGTGTGGGGCATTAACAGCGATTGAGTGCCGATAATCTTCAGTTTTGCTTTACCTTGCTTGACTAAGGGATGTTCATCTCCCGCTAAGAGAACAGTGCCGACTCCATCGCCAAATAAAGCCGCTACCACAAGGGTCATAATGATATTGCTATATTGAGACTGATCTTCGGGTAATTGTCCCAATAATTCCGTTAAATCGCTATGAATTGACCCTTGCCAAAGGCCAGAGGAGGGATCGGTGGTAAACAAGATCGCTGCTTCGGTGGGATGTCCTTGCAGATAATCGTTTACTCTGGCTAATCCTTGGGCACCCCCCAAACAGCCGACACCTGATAACGCTTGCCGCTTGATATCGAGGGAAAAATCTAGACGATTGAGGAGTAAACTTTCTAGGGAAGGAACGGAAGGAAGAACAGTAACGGAGGTAACTAGGGAGATTTCTTTAGGAGAAAGAGCGGCTTTTTTCAGCAAATTAGTTACTGTCGATGTTACTAAATCCATAGTTAGATCGACCATTTGACGAAAGGGTTGGGCGATTCCGGGAGGATTATCGGCATCGAATTCATCTAGGGGAATGGTGAAGTATCGCCCTTGAATTTTGACATTACTGAAAAAACGATGAATTTGTTCTAAATCAAAAAAGGTTTGTTCCTGGAAGTCGAGATGATTTCTGAGGCAATAATCTTGAAGAAGATTAGCACAATGATTTCTGATATTGACTTCTAGAACCTCTTGGGGATAGTAATGTTCTGGAAAACCGGTAGCTGTCTCAATAATGTAGGGCATTGGAGTTAAGATAGAGGGATTTCAGGGGGTGAATTATGGTGGGAGATTTAAGCCAGTAATCGGCGAGCTAATCCTTGGGCTTGGCGTATATAACCCAATTTGTCAATCACTAAGGAGTGAGTACCGCTATGGTGTTTATTGTCGGCGCTTAAATTGGAACTAATTTGACGTTTTAGCTTTTCAAATTTATAGACAAACCGGGATTTTTTATCCTGAGCTTGTAGATAAGCTGCCACTAAATTACTTTGTTCTTCAAATACTCGCCAGTGGGTGCCAGTGGGATGAACCATTCCGATGACAAACAGGTTATTTTCCTCTGGGTGAAAAACATTCATATAGAGGTTGGGCTGGGTGGTTCCTTCTTGCCAATTCAAATCCGATTTGTCAATAAAAGAAAATTCAATTTTGTAACCAGTTGCGTAGATAATCAGATCAATTTCTTCTGTACTGCCATCGGCAAAAATAACTTTCTTTCCGTCTAATTCTTGGATATTAGGCTTATGGCTGACATCTCCATGCACATAATAACGATAGATTTGTTGGTCACTGTTGGGAATAATTAGACCGTTACTTTTACAGTCTGTAGGAATATTGAGCTTTTTGAGATTAACTCCTTGTAAAAATAGAGCTATTGGTGATAATAAAGCCATCATTTTCATGTGTTCTTGGGCTGGAATTAGATTCATAATTGGCGTGTTAATCATCACCCATTCTGGGGGCAAACCAAACAAAAATTTCGGCATACAGAGAAAGCCACGACGGGTACTATGGAAAGTTTTACTACCATTGATAGCCGCTTCGACGACTAAATCCATGGCTGATTGTCCCGCTCCAACTACTAGGACTTTTTTAGCATTTAGTTGAGCAGGATTATCATAATCTTTTGCATGGATAATTTCACCGTCAAAATGACCAGTAAATTGAGGAATATTCGGTTTATTGTGATAACCACTAGCGATTAAAACTCCTCGGTATCGTCTGGTTTCTTGGTTGCTAAGGCTGACATCCCAAAAGTTACCCACCTTTTTTACTTTCTCTACGCTGAGATTAAATTCCATGAAATCATAGAGATTGAAATGAGCGGCATAATTGCGAAGATATTCATAGACTAACCGATGATTGGGATAATCTGGGTAATCTTTTGGCATGGGAAAATCGGAAAAAGGTTGTGTGGTTTTATGGCCAATTAGATGCGTATTTTTATACATTGGACTATCGGGACGGTCATAAATCCAAATACCCCCAACATCCTGAGCAGATTCGATAACATTAAAGGGAATTTTGGCTTTGCTTAAGGCTCTAGCCGCCGCTAATCCTGCGGCACCAGCCCCAATAATACAGTATTGCTCTTTGTAATCTAAAGTCATGATTTTTCTCCCTTGAATAATTGGTTAATTAGGCAGTCATTTGTTCAGGAAACTCTCGTAAACTTTGGCAAATTATTTTCATAATTTTCTCCGTATGTTGATTGATAAAGAAATGTCCTCCTGGTAAGGTATGCAGGACAAAATCTTGATTGGTTTGCAGTTGCCATTGTTGTAATTGAGGTGCAGAAACCTTGGCATCGTTGTGGCCTCCAAAAACGGTAATAGGACAATTTAAGGGTTGACCTTGTTGATAAGAATAGGTCTCTAGGAGTTTGAAATCTGCTCGTAAAATTGGTAAAAAAGCCGCCATTAAATCGGGATTTTTGAGGAGAGTTTCCGGAGTTCCTTGAAAATGACCTAAAGCTGCTAAAAATTGCTCATCTCCCAGACGATGAATGGGTAAATCGGGATTGACAATTTGAGGCGCTCGAAATCCAGACATAAATAAATGTTGGGGTAGATTTTGCCGAGTTTTAGCTAATTCTCTGGTTAATTCAAAACTGATTAAAGAACCCATGCTATGACCAAAAAAAGCATAAGGTTGGTCTAAATAGGGAGTCAGAATCGGAATGAGACGATTAATCAGGGATTTTAGCGATGTAATCGCAGTTTCCTGAAGGCGCGTTTCGCGTCCGGGTAGTTGAATCGCCCAAAATTCCACTTGCGTGGGGCAGTAATTCAGCCAATTTTGGAATACGGAGGCACCCCCACCGGCGTAGGGAAAACAAAATAGACGAATGCGGGCGTTAGGATTAGCTTGTTTACGAATTAGCCAAAGTTTCGGATCATTAGAGATATTTTCGGCTTTAGTCGTCCTGATTGGTTTTTTCTGTTTTGAGGGGAGAGGAGTTTTGTTGCTAGTTGCAGGTTGGGAGTTTTGGGTGATTAAGTTGAATATTTGCGGTAAAAACTGCTCAATACTCAATCCCGTTAGGTATTCCACGGGAACAATAATTTTTAAATCCTCCTCTAGTTGACGTCGTAATTGACTGGACATGAGAGAATCTAAGCCTAAACTAGAGAGCGGTTGCTTGGTATGTAGCTTGACCATGGATAAACCGGTAATCTGTTCTAAAACACCGATAATGTAGGTTTCTAGTTGTTTAAGCTGTTGCTCTGCGGGTGTGGCCAAAAGAGAGTCAAGGGTAATTAGATGACCAGAAGATGATGCAGTGGTGGTTTTGACAACTTCTGGCGGTTGAGGAGGTGTTTCTAGGAGATATTTCGACAATTTAGGCAATAATTGCGCTTCTTCTGCGGTCAAGTCGCCTGTTTTTAGCCAATAACTACTTCTTTCAAAGGTGTAGGTCGGTAAGATACAGGGTTTACTGTCTTGATTGGCCGTTATCTCTTGCCAATTCAGGGCGAATCCCCGCAGATAAAGCTGACTGACACTCTCGAGGATTTGTTGTCGGTCAGAGGTTTGACGACGCAAACTGGGCAACCAAAGACAGGGATGATTTTTATCCACTACGCTGCCCATGGCCGATAAAACGGGATGGGGTCCGCATTCGACAAATACCTCATAACCGTTGTCCAGTAAGGTTTTTATCCCATCGGCAAAGCGAACAGAAGACCGGAGATGACGACACCAATAATCGGCAGTAGTGACCTCAAAATTGACTAAGTTGCCATTAAGGTTAGAAATTAAGGCTCGTTGGGGGGGATGATAGGTGATAGTTTCAGCAATTTGTCGGAACTCGTCTAAAATCTCCTCCATCAGAGGGGAATGAAAAGCTTGAGAGACATTTAACGGGGTAATCTTCAGATTTTTGACCTGAAGCTGTTTTACCAGGGTTTCTATGGTCTCTGCAGCACCGGAGAGGACAATATTATCCTGACCATTAATAGCGGCAATAGCTACCTGAGATTGATAGGGGACAATTAAGGGACTAATTTCAGCTTCACTAGCGGAGATAACGACCATTGAGCCACTTTTTCCCACAGAATCCATCAATTTAGCCCGATAGAAGACTAATTTTAAGGCATCTTCTAAACTAAAGACTCCAGCAACACAGGCGGCCACATATTCCCCTAAACTATGACCCATGACCCCATGGGGGGTAATTCCCCAGGATTCCCAGAGTTTAAAAAGGGCGTATTCGAGAGCAAATAGGGCAGGTTGGGTGTAAAAAGTTTGATTGAGATGATTTTCTTGGTCAATAATCTCCGTTAGGCAATAGTCCCCATATTGACGGAGAATTTGATCACAGCGATCGAGTGTTTGACGAAATAGAGGATAGGATTGGTATAGTTCCCTTCCCATACCCGGGTATTGAGAACCCTGTCCCGGAAAGAGAAAGGCAATTTTTGCCCGATTTTTGCCACTAAATTCACTTTTTTGGCGAAAAGAACTCGGTTCACCCTGAACGAAAGCGGTTAATTTTTCTTGAAGTTGGCAGTGACTAGAGACAATACAGGTGAAACGATGGGGTAATTGGGAGCGACTGCGATTGCTAGTAGCACAAATGGAGCTTAAAGCAATATTGTTAGCATTTTCTAGGTAATTTGCGTATTTTTGGGCTAGTTTGATTAAAGCCGATTCGGTCTTGGCTGAGAGGGTGAACAGATAGGGCGATGAATCAGCTGCCGCAGTCGTTTGAGGTTCGTAAGGGTATTCTTCGAGAATAATATGGGCATTAGTGCCATTTAAGCCAAAAGAACTAACTCCAGCTAAACGAGAAGAATTTTCACTAACCCATTCACGGTTTTTAGTCGGAACTTTCAGCGGCTGATTTTCCCAGTCTAGATGGGGTGTCGGTTGCTGGAAGTGGAGATGGGGGGTAATTTGTCGATGTTGCAAGCATAAAATCACTTTCATCAGTCCGGCAATACCAGCGGCCGCTTCTAGATGGCCGATATTAGTTTTGACGGAACCAACCCAAACCGGTTGGGAATTTTTAGCAAAAACTGTCGATAATGCGCCTAATTCAATGGGATCGCCCAAAGAAGTGCCAGTTCCATGGGCTTCAATATAGCTAATGTCCTCTGGCTTTACCTGAGCATTTTTTAAAGCCTGACGAATCAATTGTTCTTGACTAAGTTGATTGGGAACTGTTAAACCGCTACTCATACCGCCATGGTTAACGGCCGAACCTTTAATTAGTCCTAAAATCAAGTTATTATCCCGAATAGCCGCAGATAAAGACTTTAAAACTATAATACCGCCGCCTTCTCCCCGCACATAGCCATTTGCTGTTCTATCAAAGGTTTTACAACGACCGTCAGGAGACAACATCTGGGCGCGGGATTCCATGATAGTAACGAAGGGAGTTAACATTAGGTTGACTCCCCCGGCTAGGGCAACTTCACACTCGTTATTGCGTAAACTTTGGCAAGCTAAATGAACAGCGACTAAAGAGGAGGCACAAGCAGTATCAACCGTTAAAGTTGGGCCATGAAATCCAAAAAGATAGGATAAACGTCCTGAAGCTACACTTTTAGCATTTCCCGTTCCCGTATAGGCATCAATCAGATCGGGATGATGGCTAAAATGGGAGTAATCTTGAGTCATCATGCCTATAAATACCCCCGTTTGACTTCCTTGCCGATTTAAGGGTGATATTCCCGCATTTTCCAGAGCTTCCCAGGCTAGTTCCAGCAGTAACCGCTGTTGCGGATCCATTTGTGCCACTTCCCGGGGAGAAAGACCAAAAAAATCAGCGTCAAATTGATCTATCGGTTGATTTAAGAAGCCACCGTGACGGGTATAGACTTTTCCCCTCGCATCGGGTTTAGGATCGTAATAATTGTCAATATTCCAGCGTTGCGGCGGAATTTCGCTGATGGCATCGGTTCCTGATTGCAATAATTCCCAAAAAGTTTCCGGGGAATTAGCTCCCTGGGGAAAGCGACAGGACATACCAATAATTGCAATTGGTTCATTCTTGGCTTTTTCTAGGGTATGTAGCTTAGTTTTTAAGACCTTAATTTGATTTAAGGCATCTTTTATTAAGCTCAGTTGATCAGGTTTGGCAGGTATTTGTGTCATGGTAAACAGGTTATTTAGATAGGGTTTGAGGTCTGCTTTTCTAACTCAAGGAATTTAACTCCTGTAGCAGTAAATCGGACAATTCTTCTAGGGATAAATCTTCCTCGTTGAGGGGATCAAGATTGCTATCTTGATTTGCTCCTATTGCTAAGGGTTTTAAACTAAAGTCAAGGTCAATAACTTCAGCTACCAGATAATCGACCAAACTGGTCACTGTTGGGTATTTAAAAGTGATAGTTGCCGCCAGAGATTTACCTAAATCCTTGGCTAAACAATTGCGTAATTCCACCGTCATTAAAGAATCCATTCCCAACTCAAAAAAACCTTGGTCAACTTTGGTAAATTCTCTAGCCGGAATACCGAGAATTTCCGCTACAATCCCTTGAACATGAGCAGTCAAAGCCGCAAAACGCTCCTCAATTGGTACTGTCATTAAGACATCAATAAAATTATTGTCTGGGGTTAATTTTTGGGCTGAAAAACTCTGGAAATCTCGTAATAAAGGTGGATTTTTTTGATTCTCGAAACTGTTTAAAAAGCTATTCCAATTGAGAGAAGCGACAGTTACCTGTGTCCGAGAAGTCTTCAGCAATGTTTCGAGGAGATGCAAACATTTTTGGGGATCAAGAGGGGTAAAACCCTGTTTAATTAGCCTTTTTTTCGCTTTTTCGCCTAAATTTTCGGCCATACCACCCTCTGCCCAGGGACCCCAATTAATGGTCAGGGCCGGCAGTCCTTGCGCTTGACGATAATGGGCTAGACTATCTAAAAAGGCATTAGCACTAGCATAATTACTCTGTCCAGAAGACCCTAACACCGAGGCCATCGAGGAAAAACTAATAAACCAGTCTAAATCAACTTCTTGACTGAGGAGATGCAAATTCCAAGCGCCGAGTATTTTGGGGGAAAAGACGCGCTCAAATTTCTCCCAAGTCTGTTTGGATAAGCTGGCATCCTCTAACACCCCGGCCGTGTGAATAATGCCTTTTAAGGGGGGTAACTGTTGCTCGATTATCTCAAAAGCCCGACGCATTTGGCCAAAGTCGCTAACGTCGGCGGCAAAAACTTCTACATTGGTTCCCTCTTGTCGCCATTGGTCTATAATTGGTTGGGTTTCTGGAGTTATTCCCCGGCGACTTAGTAAGACGAGGGATGTTGCTCCTTTTTTCCTTAACCAATTAGCCACTTGCTGCCCTAAGGCGCCTAGACCACCACTAATAAGATAGGTGGCATTTTCGGCAATTTCTCGGTTTTTTAGCGACGATTTCGGGATAAATCGCCCTAAACGAGCTACATAGCTCTGGCCTTGCCGCCAAACGATTTGATTTTCCTCCTCCGAACTTTGTAAAGATTGGAACACCTCTAGGGCTAAGGTGTGGCTATCCTGAAATTTATCTCCATCTAGACACAGACAGCGCAATTCTGGGTGTTCTAGGGCAATAGTCCGTCCTAATCCCCAGAGGGAACTTTGGGCAAGGGCAATCACTGTGGGCTGAGAAGGAATGTATTGAGCCGATTGGGTGACAATATAGAGGCGAGGAGAGTGATTAACCTCTATTTTGCCTAGTTCTTGCACTATTTCCAGCAAAGTTCCACAAATTCGCTCTTGAGTGGCGGCTAGGTTTTGATTATTTTCTAAAGCTTGGTCGTCATCGATTCCCCAGAGATAAATTAGACCTTGATAGGGTTTTTTGAGGAAATATTGCCAAGTCTGGCGATTGTTTTCGGTGATAAGTTGGCATCTATGCCCTTGTTGCACCAATTTTTCGGCTAATTGTTGCCCCACTCCCTTTTTGTCAGCAAAAATTAACCAATCTCCTGTTTCTGTCCAATCCATTCCCGTCAAGTCCGTGGCTTGCCAAGTAATTTCGTATAAACTATCATTGAGGTCGTTGGTCTGGGAAAAGAGGGTTTCTGGCCGGGCCTGTTGAAAGGTTAATCCGTCAATTTGGCTAATTAATTGACCCGATTCGCTGAAAATAGTCAAATCAGCGATTAAGATGCCGTTTTCCCAATTGCTATGGCTGAAGCGACCATGACAGTATATAGAGGTGTCCTTAACTCCCGAAAAGGTCAATCGATCAATATTAGTGGGAAGATAGGTGGTATTCCCCGCAGGAAATAGTGCCGACATAGCGTGAAAGCAACCATCAAGTAAGACAGGATGTAGCTGGTAATCCACCGCTTGCGAGAGTAGATGGGAAGAAAGTTGAATTTTTGCGACAATTTCGGACTGATTGCGGTAAAGTTCCTGGATAACTCGAAAACTTTCCCCGTAGTTCACTCCTTTACTTGAACAGTCCTGATAATGCTGTGCAATTTCGATTTTTTGGTGACAACGGTTCCGGATATCTGTGCAATTGCAGCTGGGTAAGTCCTGGTTTTCATCGGTTAAATTACCCGATAGATGCAGTAGGGAAACTTCCCCTTCCCCAAGACTGAGAATCTGAAATTGTCCCCCCGCTAGTAAGCTTAACTGTACCTTTTTACTCTGGTTTTCTGAGAAAATTAAGGGTCGATTCAGACTCAATTGACCAATAGTAAACTGCTGATTGGGATATTGTTGACCGGCTGCCACTATAATCATCTCTAGATAGGCCGCAGCCGGGAAAACTACCTGGCCAAAAACTTGATGTTCTTGCAGATAGCTCGGATAGCACGGAGAAAGAGAGGATTGATAGTGAACATCCTTTGACCCCAATAGATGCAGCGGTTGCTGTAGGAGAGGGTGGAAAGCTGCTACTGTCGGGGTTTTTAGCTGAGAATCAATGTAATCTAACCAATAGCGTTTTCTTTGGAAGGGATAGGTCGGTAAGGGGATTTTTTCGCGTAAATAATCCAGGTCGAATCCATTCCAGTCAATTTTGACCCCTTTTACATAAAGGGTCGCTAAACTTTGGAGTAGGGTTTCCCAATTTGACTGTTTTGGCGATAAACTAGCTAACCAGAGACCTCGCTCAGGGAGATTTTGCTGACCTAGGCTAATTAAGGTGGTTTTTGGGCCAATTTCTAGGAATATTTCCGTATTTAACTCTCCTAATCTTTCTATACCCCGGGCAAACTCTACGGGAGAAAGTAGATGATTAACCCAATATTGGGAAGTTGCTATCTCTGCATCGATAACATCCCCAGTCAGATTAGAAATAAGGGGAAGATGCGGAGAATGATAGGTGATAGTTTCGGCAATCTTGGCAAATTCCCCCACCATACCCGTCATTAAGGGAGAATGGAAAGCATGGGAAACCGCTAAAGTCTGACTTTCAATGCCTCTCTGATTAAAGTTAGTGATTAAATGGTTAATAGCCTCAGTTTCACCAGAAATGACCGTATTTTCGCGACTATTGACCGCAGCAATGGTACAGATGCCCCTAATCTTCCTCAGATGATTGGTCACGGTGTCGGAATCGGTAAAAATTGCCGCCATTATGCCGTTTTTCGGTAATGTCTGCATTAAGCGTCCCCGATGGGCAATTAACTTCAAACCGTCTTCTAAGCTAAAGACTCCCGCTAAACAAGCGGCCACATATTCCCCTAAACTATGACCGATGAGAGCATCGGGTTTCACTCCCCAAGATAACCAGAGTTGGGCGAGGGCATATTCCAGAGAAAATAGGGTAATTTGACTGTAAAAAGTCTGATTAATCAACTGACTGGTTTTTTCGTCACCATATAACACTTGCAGTAAGGATTTCACCCCATAGCTCCGTAAAATTTCGTCACATTTCTCTAAAGTTTGGCGAAAAGTCGGTTGCGTTTCGTAGAGTTCCCTGGCCATTCCGGGATATTGTGAACCCTGTCCCGTACACATAAAAGCCAGTTTAGGGGCTTTTTTCGAGGTTAAAAGACTTTTTTGACCTGAAAAGCGATTTTCACCCCTAATAAAGTCTTTTAAAGCTTGCTCAAGCTGTTTTTGAGCCACAAAGGGAATAGCTAAACGATGCTCAAAATGCGATCGCCCAGTATTAGCGGTATAGGCCACATTTGCCATAACCGTCTGGGAATTTTGACCTAAAAAATCGTAGTAGCGTTGAGCTAATTCCCGTAAGGCCGGCTCACTTTTCGCCGAAAGGGTAATTAAATGACAAGGACGTTCTAAATGAGGTTTTTCGTCACCAAGCCGCTCAAAATTGCTTTCCTCAACGATTAAATGGACGTTAGTACCACTCATCCCAAAAGCGCTCACCCCAGCCCGTCGGACTCCTTCTCGGACCAACCAAGGGGTAAGAGTGGTGGGGATTTTGACCGGCAGCTTTTCCCAGGGAATATAGGGATTAGGGTTCTTAAAATGAAGATTAGGGGCGATTTGCTGATTTTGTAACTGTAAAACTGTCTTAATTAACGCCGCAATCCCCGCAGCTCCTTCCAGATGCCCCATATTAGTTTTCACGGTTCCCAAAATCAGGGGGTTATCTTGACTATGACCCTGGCCATAAATTTTCCCTAAGGATAAAACCTCGATGGGATCTCCTAAAGATGTACCTGTACCGTGAACTTCGACGTATTGCAGATCTTTAGGTTGAATTTTCGCTCTTTCGAGGGCTTGTCTGAGTAAAGCTTCCTGTGCCTGACCATTGGGGGCGGTTAAGCCATTACTTTTTCCATCGTGATTGACAGCCGAACCGCGAATTTGGGCGAAAATGAGATTGCCATCTCGGAGAGCATCACTGAGACGTTTTAAGACCACGACACCGCAACCTTCGCCCCGACCATAACCATCGGCCGAAGCATCAAAGGTTTTACTGCGACCCTGGGGAGAAACGGCTTTTAACTTACAATTACTAATCGCAGTGGCCGGGGTTAACATCAGATTTACCCCCCCCGCTAAAGCGAGATTACATTCTTGGCCGCGCAGACTTTGACAGGCCAAATGTACTGCCAAGAGGGAGGAGGAACAGGCCGTATCAATTTGCAGAGTCGGACCGTGAAACCCAAATAGATAAGAGATTCTGCCGACGGCAATAGCGCGACTGGTTCCTAAACTGTTGTAAGCATCAATGTGATTGACTACGCCTTGATGAAAACACAATTGGGCATAATCATCGCGAAAAATGCCCATAAATACGCCAGTTTGACTATTAATCAAACTTTCTGGCGCAATAGCCGCATTTTCTAGGGATTCCCAACAGACTTCTAACAGTAACCGTTGTTGCGGATCCATGGCGGCGGCTTCCCGGGGTGAGATGCCGAAGAAAGCTGGGTCAAATTCGTCAACTTTGTCTAAAAATGCCCCTTCCCGACTATACATTTTACCCGGAACATCGGCATCTTGGTGATAATAATCAGCAATATTCCAACGTTCTAGAGGAATTTCCGTTACTGCATCGATGCCATTAACCAATAACTGCCAATAACTCTCGGAATCATTGACTCCTGCGGGAAAACGACAGCCTATCCCCACAATAGCGATGGGTTCGGTTTGCGCTTTGACCATTGCATCGAGGTGTTTGTATTGTTCTAAAAAAGCTTGTTTTTGTTGATTCATATTGCTAACAACTCTTGTTATGTCACTTTCATCTCAGGTTATGCGTGGGAAAAAGTCACGGATAAGCAGGAAAAACCTTGATACTGTCGGGATGGGAAAATTTAGTGGCATAGTCACAATTGTCCCCATGACTCTGAGGTGGGGGATAGGTCAAGGGAAATTAGCTATCCTATCCCCACCAGCGATTAACTAAAGAAGGCAGAGATTTCTTCTTCGGATATTTGGGGTAAAATTGCTAAAATTTCGCTTTTTTCTCGATTATTTGCCGATTCAGCTGCGATATTGCTTTGATTAATCTGGTTAGCTAAATATTCTGCCAAACTATCAATAGTGGGATAATTCCAAACAATGGTGGCTTCGACGGGAATTCCCGACCAATCGGCAAGATCTTGGGCTAATTCCACGGCAAAAATTGAATCTAAGCCAAAATCAGCAAAAGACTGGCTGGTTTGGATAGTGGCTGGATTGACCTTTAATTTCTGGTGTAACCAATTACCTAACCACATTTCCACCTTTTCGGGAGTTTGTTGGCTAAGAAGGGACTTTTTCGGACTAGAGGGGATATTTACTCGGTCTTGCGGCGGTTGACTAGCAATTTCGACCAGAGAAGTTTCAGCTTGAGGATGAGTCTGTTTAGCTTCTGGTTCCAACATCAATAACTCGTCGAGTTGATAATCGGAACCGTCTAGACGTTGTTCGATATCATCAATAGATTGAGTATAATCGAGGATACGATCGCGGATAGTCGCCACCGAAGAAGCAAAGTTTTCTTCGGGTGTTCCCCGGAGAGCTTTCTGCACACATAAATCAAACTGCAATTGACTCCAAGCTAGGGCATGACTGTACTTTTCCCCGGGGTGAATTTGGGACATTTTCGCCGTTGTTGCTACTAAAGCGGCGTAACAACCCAATTCTCCGATTAAAGAATAAGCCCAAGCTAAGGCGGCAGAACGATCACCCCAGAGATTAGACTGGAGACAACGCTGATTAATAGATTGGGCAGTGCTGTGGAGTTGCAGGGCAATTTCGGGCGCTTCCAGAACTTTTGTCAGAAATTCGCCTAATTTGTCCGTATGGGTGATACTTTTGCCCAAAAAGATTTTCAAACTCTCGTTAGGACCTTCGCCAATTCGTAAAACTCTGGCATCCCGGAGAATTTGCGGGGCAAGATTAGTTTCCATGTAACCTCTACCCCCCAGCATCTGAACAAGACTATCGGCCGCTTCCCAGAGGTAATCAGCCCCCGTAATCTTGGCAATAACGGCCATTTCCCTGGGAACGGCAACTTTTTGGTCTAATGCGGTGGTAATACACTTTAAGAGACTGGACAAGGCCACAGTAGCCCCAGTTAAATGGTCAAAACGGGCTAAAGTAATCGGACTTTCTAGTAATTTACCGGTAGCGATCGAACGACGGCTGGCATAACGTAACATTAATTGTAAACAGCGTTTCATGCCGCCAACTCCCATCATGCCAATGCCTAAACGGGCATAAAGTAAAGCATCGTCGGCGGGTTCAGTGCCATTGCCCAATTCTCCCAGCAATTGCTCTTTAGTGACTAAAACATCCTCAAAATAGATGGCATTTTGCATAATTCCCCGTAATCCCATAGTTAGGGATTCAGGTCCCAAACGCAGACCGGGGGTACCTTGACGGACAAGAAAACCTGTCAAACCGTTATTCCCCGGTTCTTCCGAATCAAGCAAACGGACAAAAACATTAATCATTCCGGCCCAAGCGGAACCATTCCAACGCTTAATGCCGCGAATTCGCCATTTATCTCGACCATCTGGCACCGCAACGGTACTAATTGCCCCGATATTCGCTCCTGCTTCGGGTTCCGTCATGCCAAAGGAGGATAATTGTCTTCCTGTCGCTAAAAGAGGTAATAATTCTTGCTTGAGGGAAATAGTCCCGTAGTTGAGCAGCGGACGGATACCTAAGCTGTTATTGAGACTCACCATCGTCGCCAAGGTTAAATCAATGGCGGCTAATTGTTCCATCACCTGGAGAAAATTGCGATTATTAAGGGCTATTCCCCCGTATTCTTCAGGAATCTGCATTCCCATCAGTCCTTGATTGCCAAAATCCATGACAATATAGGGCGGCACACAACGACGGTCATCAATCAGATGGGAATTAATGCGAGTTTTGGCGTAATCTCGCAACCAAGTCAAGATTTGCTCGGTTTTTTCTTGACTAGCGGTTGTGGGGTCAGCTTGGTGACTGCTGAGGGGGAGGGTTAGCGTCGGCATAGGGGATGAAATTAGTGGAAGTTGCTGGTTTAAATACTGTTGACGGCAAGCGTGGCGTTGAATTTTGCCGCTAGAAGTTTTGGACAGAGATGCGGGTTTGATAAAAGCGATATCATAAACTTGCAATTCGTGTTCTTGAAAAACGGCTCGACGAACTGCTTCTAGGGCTTTTTGCTGGTTAAAACGGCGAATTGCCGTTCTTTCTACCTCTTGAACTAGGACTAACTTTTCTTCTGCCTCGATTTCTACGGTAAAGGCGGCAGTTCCACTGGGGCAAAAGTCGGGATAGCATTGTTCTACGGTCTGTTCGATATCCTGGGGATAGTAGTTACCGCCGCGAATAATCATCAGGTCTTTCAAGCGTCCGGTGATGTATAGTTGACCCTGATGAATAAAACCTAAATCCCCTGTACGCAAATAAAAACCCTGTCCAGTATCGGCGATAACTGCTTGAAAAGTTTTTTCTGTAGCTTCGGGATGTTGCCAATAGCCTTGGGCAACGGTTTTGCCTTTCACCCAAATTTCTCCCACCTGCTGGGAGGTACAGCGTTGACAGGTTTCAGGATTAACAATGGCAATTTCTGTGTCGATTTCTGTTTGTCCACAACTGACTAAGGGTTGAGAATTTGGGCTTTTTTCCGTAAAAACGATTTGATGACGGTTTAAAGCGGCTTTTTCCACCCAGCAGATTTGAGGAACTTGATTTTTCCTGACAGCAGCAACTTTTAAGGTGGCCTCGGCTAAACCATAACCCGGACAAAAAGCGGCAAACTCAAAACCACAGGGGGCAAATTTACGAGCAAATTCGCTTAAAATTTCCATTCTTACGGTTTCTGCGCCATTTAAAGCCACTTTCCAACTGCTTAAGTCTAAATCCGTTAGCTGCTCCTCTTTAATCTTGTCAAGACAACGTTTATAGGCAAAATTAGGGGCGGCAGTGTGGGTGGCCTTGTATTTGCTGATGGCATTTAACCAACCGAAAGGACGTTGTAAAAAGGAAACCGGAGACATTAGATAACAGGGAAATCCTCGATAAAAAGGCAGTAAAATGCCATAAATTAGCCCCATATCATGAAAAGTTGGCAACCATGTCACCATAACGCTCTTTTCATCGTGTTCCCAGCCTAAATCTAAATCTCGGAGGTTGGTCAAAAGATTCTCGTGATTGACCATCACTCCTTTGGGAGTCCCCGTGGAACCAGAGGTGTATTGTAAAAAGGCTAAGGTATCTGCTTTTATCTGAGTGGGGTGGTCTTCGGCTAAACTTTTGCCGATTAAGCTATCCGTAGCTAGAAAGGGAATATCTCTGTCTAGTTGTGTTTTTAATTGGGCTAATTCCGATTGTGTGCTTAAAAGTAAGCTTGCTTGCGAATTATTAAGAATAGAAGTTAAGCGAGCCATCTTTTGGTTTTTCTTGGGCAAATTAACTGGAATTGCCACTACTCCTGCTAATAAACAGCCGAAAAACCCACTAATAAACTCTAATCCCGAAGGGTATGCTAATAAAACTCGTTCTCCCGGTAATAGAATCGATTGTAGAATATTTGCGATCGCTTGAGCTTCTCGAAATAATTCCCCGTAGGTAAGGCGTTTTTCTTCGGTTTCCCCATCGACTAAAAAGGTATAAGCAGTTTTTTGGGGTTGGTATTGGGCGCGATAACGAATAATTTCGACTAAATTGCTTATTTCTGACAAATTAAGCTTAGCATCTAAACAAAGGGTCATTGTTTCACTCCTCATTATTAAATGGAATCGAAGACAAAGATTTAATCCCCTCGCACCGAGACAAGTTTCTGGTGACGGAGAGCGAATGGAATTCTAGGGATGATTTGGGCTTAAATTAAAGGTTTCTCCGTAAATTTCGCCATAGCAGAGCTTCTGAGTCCCAAAACGTCCCCCATACTCGCTCAAAGGTTCATCAGCGTATCCCAGGGCCAACAGACAACAGACATCGACCGTATCGGGAATTTGGAAATACTCGCGCAAGGGTTTAGCCACAAATCCTTCTAGGGGACAACTATCCACCCCCAAGCTTTGCGCCGCTATCATGAGATAAGTAACCGCAATCATAACTTGTCGGTTGCTCCAAGCTTCTGGAGACTGATAACAGGGTTTAAATTGGAAAAAAGGCGGAATGGCCATGTGCATGAACTTGGCCCGTTTTTCGGAAATCGTCCCCTCTTGCTTTCCTAACTCAATCACTTGATTAATGTAACGACGATGGTTAACTTGGCGATCGCCACAACAGATTAAAACCACGGGTGCATCGACCAATTTATCTTGTTCAAAGCCGAATTCTCGCAATTTTGCCTTATTTTCTGGTTCTCTAACCACAATAAATCGCCATGGTTGCAAATTATAACTAGAGGGTGCTTGGAATCCTAAACGAAAAATTTCCGCTAAAATTTCTTCGGGAATGGCATCGGTGCGAAATTTACGAGTAGAGCGTCTTTTTTGAAATATTTCAGCAATATTCATCATCTAACCCCTTTTATAAGACGTTTTCAACGGTTTAACCTAAAAAACTTTCGGGAATGGCCGGTCCCCATTGATAGAGAATATCTAACCCACCCGCGTGAAGTTCTGGCTCGGTGGTTTGCTCGAAAAGGTCTCCATCGGTAAAATGTTCAATGAGGCTACCGAAAGGATCTTGCCAATAGTCAAACACTTGACTTCCCAACAAATGGCGACCAATTCCCCACACAGGAGTCCATTCTTTTTCTCGTAACCAATCGTGGCCGATTTTAATAGAGTCAAAATCTTGCACCTCGAAGGCAGTATGATGGACTTTGGGGTGAGAACCTTGCAACATGGCGATGGTGTGATGATCAACCCATTCCTCTCCCCGTTGACAACGAAGAAAACCCCCGACTCGTAAACTGGGATGGCCGTAATAAATTAAATCTGTTGCTTTTAAGCCAAAAGTCTGCTGATACCAGTGATAGCTTTCCTCAAAGTCTTTGACATCAATAGCTAGATGACCTAGACGTAAAATAGGTGCGGGTTCTTTTTTCGGCCTTTGGGTGCGACCTAAACGGGTTTTCTGACTAGCGTGATTCCATTGCAAGGGTTCAGGAATCGGCAAAGGTTCCACTTCCTCGATACCGTAGACCAATTCTAGGTTAAAACCGTTGGGGTCAATAATTTTGATGCGCTGACCCCCACCAGGGGTGAACATCCTTTCCACAGGAGAAGCGGAGGCTAAAGTGGCTAGTTCATGTAAAACGGATTCTGATGTCGCTTCTAGGGCAAAACTGACAAATTTAGCTTCTTTTCCCCATTCTACGACATAGACAAACTGTTTTTTGCCTCTACCTCGCATATACAAGGCTGTATCGGTTTTAACCGCGGTAATCAGGCCAAAATCCGTCAAAAAACGTTCACAGAGGTCTAAATCCGGATGTTGATAGGTAACGTAGGCAATATCAGCAATTTTAGTCATACTCGGTCATCCAGTGGAATTGTCTAATTCGGCACAAAATAGCCAGGCAGATAGCGGTCAAAGTGCTGCCATAGCAAGGGTGAAAAGACTATAAGAAAATCTGAACCTTGTTGTGGTTGATTATTCCATTGTGGGTACACCCACAGTCAACGGCTAATTTTTCTTGCCCTCAATTGCTATCCCAGACTGGAGTTTGAGTAACTTGGGGGTGGAGAAAAACCTTGGGGAACTTCAGGGTTTTGCGGAAAATTTTTTTGAGAGATGTGGTCAAGGTTGTCTACCTCGCATCAATTGAAAACTTGCGAACTGGCAGGTCAAATTTTTCCCGAACGGTTGGATTTAGCATCACCGCTAAACAAGGGATCGAAGCTTGCACTCAAAAAGGAGGATAGGAAACTCACTGTTTTAAGTTTATTCCCTAACCAAATCATTACTTAAATTTCTCAATTACCAACAAAGTCCTTAATTACTAAACTTGAGATCATGTCTAGAAAAGTTACTTATGGGGATATTCCCAGGCAAAGAACCAAATATCTGCTTAATGCTCTGTTAAAGTTTGCTAACTACGAGGTTGATAATTGTGAAAATCTGGCTATTAAATTTAGCTGGATTAATGAGAAAAAATTGAAAATTCAAGCCGAACTTAATGCTTTAGAAATGCTGACAGAAAAATGTGGTCAAAGGCTGGAGTTATGGCAAATTCGGGATGCTTTGACGGAATATCTTAACGAAAAGTTTTTAGGTATTTTGGAAGATCATCGTCTCAATAATCAAGGAAAAATTCGTACTTTTCAAATTACTTTTTGGCAACGGGGTCATGATATTTTAACTAACCTAAGGAGCTTTGATCAAGAGTGGGCAAACAAAAGTAAACATCAATCTCCCGCAATTGCTGCTATTTTCTCCTCTTTAGATGAGGAAAAACAACAGGATTACCAGACCTATATTAAAGATTATGTAAAACGTCCACCTCTGGAGGAAAATTGTCTCAAAGTTCTTCAGCAAGAACAATCGTTGCTAAGAATTCGCGCACCTCATAATAGTGGCAAAACCCGTTTAGTTAATTGGTTAGTCCATCATCTCAAACAAGATAATTATCAACCAGTTATCATTGATTGTGAGGAGGAAAAAGCTACTATTGCCCTTAGTTGTGAAGACTTGCTGCTGTCGATTTGTCGTACCATTACCCAAGAATTAAAGATTAACGAATCTCTTCTCGATAAATTTTGGTCTCGTCCCGGAACTCCTGCCCAGAAAACTCGACGATATTTAGAGGAATATGTTCTCCAACCCAGCGCTAATCCGCTGGTTTTTGTCTTTGAAAAATTTGATACAATTTTGGAAACTGAAACCCTCGGTAATGAAATTTGTGGTATTCTCAGAAGTTGGCATGAAAGACGTTCCCCACCTTGGCGGAAACTGCGCTTAATTATTATTCATTCAACGGAATTTTATAGCAACTACGATTTTTATGCCTCTCCCTTAATTGGTGTAGGTTATGTGGCTAGTTTATCGGATTTTAATGCGGAACAAGTTCTCTCTTTCGCTCAAGTTAATGGCATTAATTGGACGTTATCAGATGTTAACAAGGTCATGAACTTAGTGGGAGGTAATCCTTATTTAATTAAGTTAATCTTGGTAAAATTGCAAGAAGGGAATTCTCTAGAAAAGGTTCTAGATGATGCCTTGCAGGGACGAGAGCCATTTCAAAGTCATTTTTTCCTACTGATGAGATATCTGAAAAGTAATGCTAACCTACGGAATACTTTTAGGCAAATTCTTCAGAAAAAAGCTCTGACTCCGGCTCAAATGAAAGGAGAATCTGTCCAATTTTTGGAACGATTGGGACTGATCGACAAAAATTATGATACCCTAGAGGTGCGTTGCAATTTGTATCAAGTATATTTTGACGACTTGCTTGATTAGTCTCGTTGAGATTCCAAGTGAAACTGAATTGAGTTTTCAAGTTTTGCTTCTAACTTACTCTTAACCCTCACAGTAATTGGTTCTCGATTAGATTCGGATTCATTATCTACAAACCTGAGGGAATTCCCTGAGGTGAAACTGGCCGAAAGATTGAGGTTTTCTAAATATTCTTGTATCAACTCTGAAGAAATTTTATTCTGGGATTGCAAGGCTCTAATAGCAGCTATAAATGATTGGGCCGCATCATAACTGGTAGCGGTTCGCCAGCTAATATCTTCTTTCCATAAAGCTTGAGCATCTCTGACAAAATTTTGGGACTTAATTAGATGGGAAAACCAAGGCACAGCCAAAACTAAATTATCAATAAATTTACCGCTATCAACCAACATTTCATGTTCATACATGGAATGACTCCCTAAAAGAACTAGCTTATTTTTCAGTTCTAGAGTGGTGCTGGTGTTCAACTGTTCAAGAGTATGGGATAATTCTACTAGCACAGAAGCTGATTCCAAACTGGGAAATAAGACAATTCCTCTAACTTGATCTTGGGAGAATGCTTTTAAAACTTCTGCGTCAATATCTAGGGAAGATGCTAAATCAATTACTTTAGTGATTTTACCGCCTTTTTTTTGGAAAGCTTGACGAAACTCTTGAGTAAGTTCTTGGCTATCAATCTGGTTAGAATTATTAAAAATAATTACCTTATCTAGATCATGTTTGCTGGCGTAATTAGCTAAAGTTTCACCAATTTTTTCATTGGTGATAACGGTTCTAAAAAAGTATTCACTCTCAATTACATTCGAGGAACTTGTAGAAGAAATTAAAGTAATTTTGGCTCTTTCATAGATAGGTAAAGCCGCTAAGGTGGCTTCACTAGAATAATGTCCAATTACTCCAATAACTTTGGGGTCTTTAACGATTTCCTTAGCGACTATCTTAGCAACTTTTTCATCATTATTATCATTGGCAATAACGATATTTAAAAATAAGTTATTCGCATTTGTCGGTAATTGGCTATTAAATAAATATTGTGCTTGAGCAATACCTTTAAGGATTTCTTGGGAAATTTCATTTTTTTTGCCACTGGGAATAACCACCGCCAAAGTCACATAATTATTACTTAAATAAGCGATAGCATTATTATAATAAATCAAGATTTCTGCATCTTCAGGATGAGCAAGATAGGCTTTTTTGAATAACTGTTTAGCTTCCAAATAATTAGCATCTTGAAAAGCCAAAATACCCCGATCTTTATAAAAATTTTCCTGTTTGATAAGTAGCTTTTTTTCGCCTTGGCTAAATAGTTGAGGCTCCTTAGTATAGGGGATTTTATAAAAGTAAGGTAGCAGCCATGACTGGTAAAATCCCAACCCAAGTAAACCTGTAACAATGGTAGTAAATATTCCCGCTGCCACCATAAATAAACGAGATTGTTTTTGACGAGTAATGCTTTCAGATGCGGCTAAAAAACGATAATCGACACTATCTAATTCTTTATCTTCTTGCCATTTTTTAGATTCTTCTAACTTTTTCCCTGTCAGTAAACAACTTGTATCGGTAAAATTTGAGTCTTCCCACTTAGCAATTTCCGATTGATAAGGACGACTAGCTGCTAATACATTATATAACCATTTTTGATTAAAAATTGCCTGATAAATAGCATTAGCCACTCTAAGATAGCCCTGATTATCGACGATAACTAATCCAGATAGTAATAATTCATCATGTTCTGGTGTGTTACTCGCTTTCACCAATTTACCTTTTAAAACATTAGCATAAACCCTTAGTAAATACCCTTGGTCAGGATGATAAATAAGTCGCTCTCTTATACTTGATAAAAAAGCAGGTTCATCTTTTTTTTCCCAGTTATCAATAATGTGTTTATAAACAAAATCTCGCATCCAAGCTGATAAAAGAGACCGAGGTATTTGAACTTTAAACTTGGCCATTAAATAACACAATTTTTGAGTTAGAAAAGGTTGACCATTAGTCCAGCTAAAAATTTCTTGTAGAATTTTTTGAGGGGAAACACTCAACCCTTCTAGTCCTTGCATCAAGGGTTGACAGTTATCTTCTAACGACAGTCCATTTAATTCAATTGCTTTACCAATATTGAAAGGAGTTCTTTGACTATCCTGAATTAATTGATTGGGGGTAGCCGTGCCAATTAAAACAAATGAAATACGATTAAAATCTGAATTAACAACTCGCTTTTCATGACAAGACCTAATGTAAGCAAAAAAGTCATCAGTAGCAAAAGGTAGTTTTCTAACCACATCAATTTCATCAATAAAAATAACAATGCTGGTTGAAATTTTTCTCAATAAAATTTCTTTAATAAATTGTCTAAGTAACCCAACATTAGAAACAGATTGACTGGCGATCCAAGATTCTAAATCCGCCATGTTTAGGTTTAATTGTTCGGCAATTTCAAGAATTAAGGACTGATACCAGCTAGATTGATCTACTGATGTCCCTAATTCATTTAAATCTATACGGGAACAGGCAAATCCTTGGGCTTCAATTTGAGTTTGGATGCGTACTGTCAAACTCGACTTGCCCATTTTGCGAGAATTGAAAATATAACAATACTGACTGTTCATCAGAGCTTGGTACAATTCTAGATCGGCCCTTCTATCCACATAGCTGGGATCGGAAGGAGATAGGGTACTAGAAAACTTATAAATAGTCTCTGTGGTTCCGTTTTCTTGCATATTTCGCTATTTTATTGATCAGATAACCAAAACTTGGGTAAGTAATACCAGTTTGAACTACACTAACCCCGGTGATAAATCCAGAAAAAAACCGCGCTCACTCATAGCCAATTATTGGTAAGCTAGTTCTACTCTGAATGAGATTAAAATATTTTCTTAGGGTAAACTCATCTAAGCTGAATTCTCTCAACGAACCCGCGCGAGTCTCCACCCTCAGCAACGAGTTCGGGGGAGACTGAAAAGTCTCCTATCCCCTAATTCCCTACTCTAAAGCGTAGATACGACCATCAATGAGCAGACGGGTGATCCCTTTAGCTTCCAGTTGAGCGTGAGCTTTTTCGATCAGGCGACCGTCGGGAACTTTAATCACTTTTTCCTTGCGCTTGGAGAAACGGCGAGCGATGCGATGACTTTCAAAGATGGGGAGGGTGCGCTGCTGGATTTCCTGAGGGGGAACCTTACCCAATTCGGCAAAATCCTTGAGGGGACGGGTGATTAATTCGGCGGCGCGATCGATCACCAAGTAACAGGTTTTGGGAAAAGCCGCCGCCGATAGGGGTAATATCTGTAATTGGGCTGTTTTAACGATAGTCGGGCCTAAATAGCTGCCCGCTAGTTCCTCCTCCTCCTCGTCTTCATCTTCATCTTCATCTTCATCCTCCTCTTCATCCCAATCCTCGTCAAGCTCATCTTCCTCCTCCTCTTCCTCGATAGCTTCGACGAAAAACTCGTTTAAATTAGCGTTTTCTAGAGGCTTATCGCCATTAATTTCTGTATCTTCCGAATTATCTGCTTCTGGCGGGTAAGAGGTATCCATTAACAGGGTTAATTGTTCCACAGAAGCGAGCGGTTGCTCAAAATCCCACTCATCCTTAGCTTCGATGCGCGCTGCCCGAAAACTAATCACCTCGATCGCTTTTTCCGATAAATCCGCTGCTGCTCCCTCCTCCTCGAGGCCACGAGGATTGCGGGCCAAGCGTTTTTTCTGGATTAATTGCTCGTATTCCTCGCTAGAAAAAGAATTTTTGAGAAAACGACTGACCGTAGAACTACTCACGCCATAACGCTCGGCTAAGGTGGAAGTGGTGGCCTCCGTTTCCCGATAAAGCTTAAGAATTTCTTTTTTCGTGGCATCAGTCAGTTTTCTTGCACTCATATTACTTATATAGTTATTTTTTAAGCGATAGGATCTTGCCGATGGCTAGTCAGGGGAAACTGTTGTCCTTGAGCGGATGTACTCTTAATCATAAAACGCTCTAGCCAATTAAAACTAAGCAATTCGTTTTCTAGTCCCTGTTCTAGTCTATCCTTGACTTCTGTTTCTCACCACTACTCAAGATTAAAAAATTGACAATGATATCAAGTGCTGCTAGTCAAAAAGCCTTATTAGTTCTGGCCGATGGTACGGTTTACGAGGGTTATTCCTTCGGCTCCAAGGGAACCACCGTCGGCGAAGTTGTCTTTAACACGGGGATGACTGGTTATCAGGAAGTCCTCACCGATCCCAGTTATGCTGGTCAAATCGTCACTTTTACCTATCCGGAATTGGGAAATACGGGGGTTAACCCCGAGGATGAGGAGTCAATTCGTCCCCAGGTGAAAGGAGCGATCGCCAAAAATATCTGCCACCGGCCTAGTAATTGGCGTTCTACCCAATCCCTACCGGATTATCTGGCCGCTCATCATGTTATTGGCATCTATGGCATCGATACCCGGTCTTTGACCCGCAAAATTCGCTCGGTTGGGGCGATGAATGGGGCAATTTCTACGGAAATACTGGATTATCACGATTTACTGCGGCTGGTGCAGGCAGCCCCCAGTATGGCGGGGTTAAATCTCGTTAAAGAAGTTACCACGAAGGAAGTGTACGAATGGACGACTCCCACCCCGTCCGCCTGGGAATTTGCACCAATTGATAGTGATCAAGAACCGTTAACGGTGGTGGCGATCGATTTTGGCATCAAACGCAATATTCTCCGGCGTTTAGCCAGCTACGGTTGTCGGGTGATCGTGGTTCCCGCCGACACTCCCCCGGAAAAAATCGCCGCATATAATCCCGATGGTATTTTCTTTTCTAACGGACCGGGAGATCCGGCGGCTGTCACCGAAGGTATTGCCCTAGCCAAGCAACTTTTGCAAGGGGAAAAACCCACTTTTGGCATCTGTATGGGTCATCAAATTTTGGGGCTATCCCTAGGGGCAGAAACCTTTAAACTGAAATTTGGCCATCGCGGGTTAAATCAACCCTGTGGACTGCGGCAGCAGGTGGAAATTACCAGTCAGAATCACGGTTTTGCGGTGCAGGAAGCCTCTTTAAATCCGCAAGTGGAGATTACCCATCTCAACCTCAATGATCGCACCGTAGCGGGTTTAAAACACAGGTCTTTGCCCTTTTTCTCGGTACAATACCACCCCGAAGCCAGTCCCGGCCCCCACGATGCCGATTATCTGTTCGCCAAATTTGTCGATTTAATGCGGGAAGCAAAAAAGGGTCGGTCGTAAACTTTTAGGATATACTAGGGTTTTGATTTTTACCGCTCTAGAGCTAGGAGGGGATTATTCCAGAAGCAATTAACTTGACCGTCAGCTTGCGAGGCACGCGTGAGGTCAAAGACAAGTACCAAATTTTCCGTTTGACGGGTCTTTTAGATGCCTTTTCCGAACCGACTTTTTGTAAGGTGATCGAGGGCTATGTGGAGCAAGGTCCCAAGGATGTGATTATTAGCCTCGCTCAGATTGATTTTATCGATAGCTCCGGTTTAGGGGCTTTAGTAAAATTGGTGAAAAAGGCCAAAACCGCAGGGGGCAGTTTACAAATTGTTACCAATGCGCGGGTAACTCAAACCGTAAAACTGGTGCGATTGGAGAAGTTTTTTTCCCTGCAACCCACCCTAGAAGCGGCGATCGAATATCTGGAAAAAGCGTAAATCGTGGAATCTCCTCTCGAAAAAATTCGCTTACAGCTAAGTGGCGAGGGGTCACAACTCCTAGAGGGTCTTGACCGATTATCGCCCGCTTCTCTGGCCTATCTAGGGGATGCTGTTTATGAATTATACATCCGCACCTATTATTTACTGCCGCCCCAGCGTCTGGGAGACTATCACGCTCAGGTGGTGGGCAAAGTCAGGGCCGAACAACAGGCTTTAGATTTAGAACAACTGCAGCCCTATCTGACAGATCAAGAAAAAGAAATTCTGCGCCGGGGACGCAATGCGGTCACGGGAAAACGCCGTCGTCTGACAGCCCAAGTCTATCAGCAGGCCAGCAGTTTAGAAACCCTGTTCGGCTATCTTTATCTGCAAGACCCCTCCAGATTACATCAACTATTAGAAAAACTAGAATTATAGCCCCGACCCCCTTTTATCTTAAATGTCGGGTGAAGACCCTCAGTTTCACTGACGGGATGAAACCCGACCAATATAGAACAGCGAAGCACCACTAAATCCTTGACAGTTTTGTGCTGGATATGTTA
>VYLC01000099.1_pt1 | contig 43297 bp, 51 predicted proteins | sample 5109531 | NCBI WGS metagenome assembly VYLC01 (sample SAMN12291787, study PRJNA351875) | freshwater metagenome | isolation source: freshwater lake | place: USA: Michigan, Gull Lake | collected 2013-08-08
AAGCTTATTAAAAGAATAAGTTATGGATTTACCAATTTTGAACATCTTCGACTTAAGCTGTTTGCTTGCTTTAATTCATAACAAAAATTAACACACGAAAACCAGAAGAGCCAACTGGTGAGGGATGCGGTATATTTCCAGTGGGTTTGATCTTCCTGTTGTTGGTAAACAGTGACTAATTGCAGGTAATAATCGGCTAAGATCTGATAATAGCCTCCCCGGGTAAGAAAATCATGGATAGGACGGAGAATATCAAAAGCATTGTCGTAGTCGGTTAACTGATAGAGATGATAGAAAATTTCTAGGTAAGGTTGCACATCGTTGAGGGTTTCCCACGAGTCGGGTTTAGCAATAGAAAGATAATAGGCGATCGCTTTTTGGTGTAATTCCCTTTGATCGCCGGCTTTGTATTGTGCATATTCCCAAACTAAAGGCTGAAAACTAAAAATTCGCTGGCGATTTTCCTCTTTTTCTTCTAATAATGATCGTCGCTGCAATTCTCGTAAATCTGCCGTGATCTCGGACAGTGCGCTCTCCGGGTAATTATCCATCACTGCTTTAGCTGCCGGAGAATCAAATTCTCGACGATAAATGCTGGTTTTAGTGAATAATTCCTGCTGTCTTTGGCTAAGTCGCTGAAAACTAGCATCCAAAACTAAAGCAATTCCCACTGTCTCTTGACGATGGCTACCCATCACCTGCGGATCGCTCAAAAGTTGTGATAAATTTCCTAATCCCAAATCCGCTAACCTTTCTAAACTGGGGTTTTGCGGAAATTCTGCTAGGAGTAAATCCGCCACCAATCGCAGGAGTAATGGATGCCCATCCACCCGTCGAGAAAAGTTCTCTATATCCCCTGTTATTTGCGATTCTGCTAACAATTGCGCCCCTTCAGGTGGTTTCAAACCTTTTAGCTCAATCCAATGGTTAAAACCCCTAGTTTTTGGCTTTTCTCTGGTGGTGACTATAATTTTGCTGGTGTCCCCTTTTTCTATCCAAGCGGTGAAAAACTGCTGATAAAATTCATTATTCCAAGAACCATCTTCCCCTAATAAACTCTCTAGATTATCGATAATAATTAGGTGGCGATGCCGTTGCAATTGCCTGATTAAAGCTTCCTGTAATTGTGTCTCTTTTTCGGGGACGGGATAACCAAATTCCCTCAGGACTTGGCGAGCTAAACCACTAAATCCGCCCGGATTTCCCGCTTCCCACCAAAAGCGTTTTGGGAATAAATCTTCATCGTCCCCTAGGGAAGGATCGAGGGGAATTTCCTCCTCAAAAATTTTGCTGGCTAGGGTAGATTTTCCAATTCCTCCAACTCCTTTGATGCCAATCATCGCAACATTTTGATCATTAAACCACTGCTTAATTTGGGTGATTTCCTCCTCCCTTCCCTGCCAATGGACGAGCCTTTTTCGAGCATCTCCTCCCCTGAAAATACTCCTTTGACTACTGCGATTATTTTCTATTGCGTCTGCTGTTGCGTGCAGATCCGCCAGTCATTCAGGAGGGATTCCTAGATTTAAATCACCCTTAACTTCTTGAATGTTCAATTGTTGTTTAATATCTTTGTTAATTTGCGTACCAATTTGAGTTTTCGTTTCTGTTTGATTCTGATTAATTGTAATAATTTGTTGTGCTAGGGTTTGGATTTCTTGGGCAAAATTGGGGTCTTTGAGCATTTCTACCTGTAAAAAAGGAACCACTTGTTGTTCAATCATTGCCTCGGATTTGGTTTGTTCTGCTGCCGCTAAAACCTTGGCTGCGGTGGGTTCCTTTTGTAACTTTTGCTTAATTTTTTGCCACAATTCTACACCTTTATCCATTGCTCCTTCCGTTAATTTACCGATAACAGCTTCAAAGGCGATTTTAGCGATTTCGGCGGCGGCTAATTCTGCTAACATAATCATCAATTGCGAGAATTTTTCGCCATTCTAGCACAACTATTTTTTTTAGGGTAAAATTGGTTCTCCTATCCCAATTGTCTCGTGGCTAGGTTCTCAGCTGTACTGCATCTAAACTGCATATTAGAAATATTACTACAAATGCTCAAACTTCCTCTCTAGTCTTAACCAGCAATTTAGATAATGAAAACCAGATAAAATCTCAAGTTGAAGCAGGGAATGACGGCAAAGTTGTGGCGATTGATCTTGAAACTGGAGACTTTGAACTTGACAAAAGCGAAATAGCAGCTTGCGAGCGCCTCGAATCTCGTCACCCAGACGCTCAAATCTGGATTGTCCGCATTGGTTCTCCCTATGTTCGTAAATTCGGTGGACGCGCGAAGAGAACTGCATGATTACCGGAATTTTTAATGCGGAATTTGAGCCGATTATTCCACTTTCAGTTTGTGGCTACGATGGCAAAATTTACCCACAAAATGCGATCATCGATACAGGTTTTAATGGTTGGCTTTCACTACCACCAAACCTGATCAATCAGCTAAATCTGAAATGGAAAAGACGAGGACGTGCTATTCTTGGTGATGGTAGCGAATGCGTTTTTAATATTTACTAAGCATCGATAGTCTGGGATGGAGTTTTTCTAACAATTCCAATCGATGAAGCAGATTCAGATCCCCTTATTGGTATGTCGTTGATGGAGGGTTATCAACTGATCGTTCAAGTCTTTGAAGGAGGCAATGTACAGCTTCAAAAAGTAAGAAGTGTCTAACAAATCACGACACCCGACCCTATGCTAGACTAATCATATCATCCAAAGCTACTGACGGCGGGTGAGTTAAACCGTTAGATGGCAAAAGTAGAAAAAGTAGTAAAATAGTTCAATACCCGTAAAACATGAACAAAACATGACTACTCTATTGCAAAAAGCATTCACAGAAATCCAGAAACTGCCAGAGCATCTTCAAGATGAACTTGCTCAACAATTGCTGCAAGATATTGAAAGTGAATTAAAATGGCAGAAAAGCCTTTCCAACGAGGATCTGGAATTGGGAGCTTTAATAACAATGGCACAGGAAGCTCTGATAGAAGAACAAGAGGGGAGAACAGAAGATAAAGGCTTTGGGGAAGAATGAAGTCAGCCAGAACCAAGAGGTTTCGTCAACTTTTTCTAAGTTTGCCGCAAAGGGTACAAGAAACAGCCAAGAAAAATTACGAGATTTGGAAAGAAAATCCATTTCACCCCAGCCTAGAGTTCAAAGAGGTGAAACCAAGAGAAAAAATCTGGTCAGTCAGAGTCGGCATTGGATGGCGAGCATTAGGAATTAAGAAGTCAGACGAAGAAAAAATAGTTTGGTTCTGGGTTGGCTCCCACTCCGAGTATGACAAGATTCTAGGTAAGAATTAGGAGCGATCTAACCAATCACTGCACCCGACCTTATCGAAAATTTGACCAGTACCCAAAGCTACTGACGGCGGATAAGTTTAACCGTCAGACCTACACCCCTAAGCTACGAGTTCCCCGTTAATCAGGAATTGTTGAGAATAGTCTAGATGGTGTTGCTCGCAGTATGTATGTATTATGACAATAGCCCTCTGATTGTTAACGGTGATTATAATCCTAGAGAAGATTCTTTTTTTCCTATCACTGCATAGAAGGGATCAGCAACCATAATTCCTAACATTTGTAGGAAACTGGGAGTAGTAGCAGGACGAACGATCGCCTGTACTTCCCTAAATCCCGCCACCGATATTATCGCGCCAAGCAGCGATCGCTTTTTGATAAAACATTCGATTGGAAAAACTGACCACCACCAGACCATGGGGCCTTAAAATGCGATACAGTTCCGCAAAAATCGCCTCTGGATACTGCAAATACTGCACCGACACCGTGATTAACACCGCATCAAAAGAACTATCCTCTAGGGGCAATTTTGGCTGTGCATTGAGGTCTTGGATAAAATAACTATGCAAGCGGGGATTTTTGGCTAACTCCTCCCCATTCATCCCGTGACCTTCGATATGCTCAAATTCCATCTCCTCCGGTAAATGGGACACCCAGCTACTCATCAGGTCTAAAAGGCGCGTATTCGGCGATAATATCTCTCGGTAGAGAGCGGTTAATTGATCGATAAAACCCTGATCCACGTGGGTGACAAAGCGGGGAAAAGCATAAAAATCGCTGTCTTGAGTCGGATCGAGTTTAGTTCTTTCTTGGGGTCGGAGCATTTTTGTCAAGTTAATTTTACCATTCTTAACATACCCCACAGACAGAAAAAAGGGTTAACCGAACTGGTCAACCCCTAGGCTTGGGAACGCGCTGTAAATATTAGCTTTGAACGACTAGCTTAACGTTAGCGTTTTGCAGACCGCGCTGTTTCACTTCGGATAGGGTTTTGTTCACAGCGTATTTTTGGTTGATCGAGTTGATCAATTCGGTTTGATTGTGTTTTTTGGCTACACCCCAGAGGTCAGCGATTAAATCGAAACTGCCGTCGGTATTGCGAGACCAACCGAGATCATATTCGCCATCGAGAACAGCAACGATGTCAGAGCGAACCCGTTGACCGTTGTAACCACGAACATCGGCTTCGGTTTTCACGCTAATGCCGAGGTCGCGGAGAGAAGCTTTGAGGATTTCGGCATCGGTGATTTTGGTCCGGAGAGTGCTAAAATGAGACATTGGAATTTCCTCTTTGTAGATAAGAATCAACAACAACAGATTGAGAGTTAAAGAGTGCCGCCAAGCGGCTTTGCGAGGCATTGCTAGTCCCTGAGAACTAGCCTTTCATCCCGTTGGGAGCGGGCGAAAGTCTGTTAGAACTCCAATCGCTGGTACTCAGCGACGGAGGCCGAAGCAGGTCGGGCGCGTTGTCTGGCCCAATCACGCAGGGCAGTCACCTGTTCGGTCATGGTGCGAGATAGGGGCAGAGTCGCCTTAATCGCCGCAATAATGTCCAATTGCGTGAATTCGCGATCTTGGGCGAAGGCCTCATACATGGCGGCAATCAGCGCCTGTTCTATTTCCGCACCAGAAAACCCATCGGATACCTTGGCTAACTGCTCCAAATCGAAGCGAGAAATGTCGGAGCGTCGTTTAGTCAGGTGAATATTAAAGATATCTTGTCTTTCTTCGGAATTGGGCAAATCCACAAAGAAGATTTCATCGAAGCGCCCTTTGCGGAGGAATTCCCCCGGTAGCCGTTCAATCCGGTTAGCTGTGGCCATGACGAAGACGGGCGAGGTTTTTTCCTGCATCCAAGTCAGGAAGGAGCCGAAGATGCGGCTAGAGGTTCCCCCATCGGAATCGGCGGATCCTGTGCCACCGGCAAAAGCTTTATCTAATTCATCGATGAAAAGAATGGCCGGAGAGATGGATTCGGCAGTTTTTAAGGCATTACGCAGGTTAGCCTCAGACCGTCCCACCATGGAACCATCATAAACCCGTCCCATATCTAAGCGCAGGAGCGGTAAACCCCAGAGGCGCGAGGTGGTTTTAGCGATTAAGGACTTACCACAGCCGGGTACTCCTAAAATTAGCATCCCTTTCGGTTGGGGGAGTCCGTAACCTCTGGCTCTTTCTGTAAAGGCGTTTGAGCGCTGTTTTAACCATTTTTTTAATTCTTCCAGACCCCCGACGGCGTTGATGGTCTCGTCTTCTTCAACGTATTCTAAAATTCCGTTGCGGCGAATCAGTTGTTTTTTCTCGGAAAGGACGATTTCTACCTCGTCTTCCGTCAATTTGCTCGCTTTTACATGGGCTTTGCGGTAAACTTTTTCGGCTTCATCTTTGGTTAAGCCTAAGGCAGCTTTCAGGAGTTTTTCCCGGACCTCTGTGGTGGTACGACGATTTTGATTTCTGGTTAGGTGTTGCGAGAGAACCGTATCTAACTCTCCCATGTCCGGCAGGGGAAAATCTAGAACTACTACGTCTTTCTCTAGTTCTATGGGGACTTCTTGCAGGGGAGACATTAAAATAATGATTTTTTCAGTTCCTTTAAAGCTGGCGATCGCATCTCTTAACCAGCGAGTGACCGGAGCGGAAGTGATGAACGGATGCAGGTCTTTGAAGATGTAGATGCCCGCTTCCCGTTGACGCACCACCCATTCGATCGCCGCTTCTGGCGACACGGTATTATGTTGATTGGTTTGGCGCGGTTGACCCTGTTCGATCATGCCGTGGGTGACAGTCCAGACAAACACCCGTCGATGTTGTGTATTTAGTTGGGCTATTTTGCTGATGGCTTCTTCCGCCCTTTCCTCCTCGGAGGTGACGAGGTAAATCAGGGGATACTGAGCCTTGACGAGAATTTCTAGCTCTTCTTTCATAACATCGACCCTATTTGTGGTAACGGTTTAGACCTTGGGCGGCTACCGAGAGTTTAGCAGGGAACTAAGGCTGCTTCTCCCTCTGCGGTTCCTTGAGCACCAACGGGTTCGGGAACTTCGAGCGGGAACTCGTCGCCGACTATTCCGGGCTGGCGTTTGATTGACCTTAGCCGATCTTCTTTTATTACTAAGGCGGCATCACACTCGGGACAGACATGAACCTGATAGGTTTTGCCATAGGCGGTGGCTTCGATTTCTTCTACCTTGTCGGGGTATTTTAGGTAGAAAGCGATCGCTTTCTCCACCAGCCCTGACATCGATTCTTCATCGATCGCGGCTCTTATTTTTAGTTGACGATGGACTCCAGGGGGAAGGTACAGTGTGACTTTTTGCTTGTCTTGCATATCACTAAATTGGTTTACCCGGGTATGTGTCCTTACTATAACCACTGTCTTTCCCTCCTGTCAAGATGGTAAGCTGTTATGACAGCATAATTGTAACATTTCTTTACAATTGGTGGGAAAGTGGGATGAGGAAGTGGGGAGTATTTTCAGTGAACAGTGAACAGTAAACAGTAATCAGTGAACTGAAAACTCACATCTGATCACTGATAACTGATACAAGTCTGTCTCCTGAATTCAGCAAACCCTAATTAGGGTCTGCTGAAAAAGTTTTTCGGTGGGGGTAGGGTGTGGGGTGTGGGGTGTGGGGAAATTGAACTAAAACCCCAAAACCCCAAAACCCCAACCCCCAACACCTAAAACCTGACTCCTGAATACTGACTCCTGAATTCAGTAAACCCTAATTACTATTGATGCGACTTAAAAAAGCTTGTAGGCGCTCGCTGTGGGGATGATTAAAGAAGGTGTCGGGATCAGCTGCTTCTTCGATGACACCTTGATTGAAGAACAAAACCTTGTTAGAGACTTCCTTAGCGAACTGCATTTCGTGGGTGACGACCACCATAGTCATACCCTCATCGGCCAATTGACGCATAACGTTTAACACTTCCCCAACCAATTCCGGATCCAGGGCCGAAGTGGGTTCATCAAATAAAATCACCTCTGGTTTCATGCAGAGACTGCGAGCGATCGCCACCCGTTGTTTTTGTCCTCCCGATAACTGGTCAGGATAAACATCGGCTTTTGGGGCCAATCCCACCTTTTCCAGATAATGAATTGCCGTATCTTTAGCCTCGTTTTCCGAGTGGTGTAACACTTGCTTGGGGGCCAACATCAAGTTTTGTAAAACGGTGAGATGGGGAAAAAGATTAAAGTGTTGAAACACCATACTTACCCGGCTGCGTAACTTGCGGAGGACCGATTGATTTAACTTCGGGGAAGAGATGTCAATCCCCATCACCTCCAAGCGGCCGCCGTTAATTGTTTCCAAACGATTGAGACAGCGTAAAAAGGTACTTTTGCCGCAGCCAGAGGGACCGATTACCGATACCACATCCCCTTGACAAAGAGTGCCTGTAACTCCTTTAAGTACCTCTAAAGAGCCGTAACTTTTGCGTAAACCTTCACTGACAATCACAGGGGTAGTAGTGGTCATGATATCCTCTCGTAAAAAATTTTACATTCTGTATAAAGGTATCGAGATTAGTTTCTGCCAGATTGTATCCTTGACGACATTTTATCAAAGGTAATAATCATAATACTCAAATAGTCTCTCTACATCTGCCTTAAGTGAGAAGTAGGTCAGAGTCTCTAGCTTAATTGAGCAAAAAAATCAAGGAGTAAAACTTAAAAAATGATTAAATTTTGGCGAGGGCGGGCGGTGCTGAGAGGGCTCTTTGCCTTGTTAGGATTAGTCTTGGCGATCGGATTAAGTGTTATTCCCGCTTTTTCTCAGACTCCTCCTAATCCTTTTCGAGTCGCCACAGAAGCGACTTTTCCGCCCTTTGAATTTCAACAAGGGGGACAATTAACCGGGTTTGATATCGATTTAATGCGGGCGATTGGCAAGGAAGCCGATCTCAACATTGACTTTAGAAATTTACCCTTTGATGGCATTATTCCGGCTCTACAAGCGAGAACAGTGGAAGCCGCTATTAGTGGCATGACCATCACCTCCGAACGCGCCCAAGCGATTTCTTTTTCTCGACCTTATTTTAGGGCTGGTTTAGCGATCGCTGTTCGGGAAGATAATCGGACGATTAAAAATTTTGAAGACTTAAAAGGCAAAAGAATTGCCGTTCAAATTGGCACTACGGGAGCCTTAGAAGCGACAAAAATACCGGGGGCAAGAGTTAGTCAATTTGACTCGGCGGCTTTAGCTTTACAGGAATTAATTAATGGTCGAGTCGAGGCGGTAGTTAACGATAAACCCGTGACTTTGTATGCAATTAAACAAGCGGGTTTACGGGGAGTAAAAGTGGTCGGAGAATTATTAACGGAAGAATTCTATGGCATTGCTTTACCCAAAAATTCCCCCTATCTCCAATTAATTAATGATGCTCTCGGTCGAGTCATAGAAAGTGGTCAGTACGATGCTATTTTTCGGCAATGGTTTGGAGAAAAACCGCCAGAATTACCTTTAGTTGCCCCAGCTTTAAAGAATTTACAGGAATCGAGTTTTAACTGGGGAGAATTATTCTATAACCTGATTTTTAAAGGGGTTCCTTGGACAATTTTGTTAACGGTTCTGTCTTTTCTGTTCGGGTTAATCGGCGGAACTTTAGTGGCTATTGCCCTGATTTCTCCCTACAAATGGTTAAAAATAATTTGCCGCATCTATGTGGATTTCTTTCGGGGAACACCCATGCTGGTGCAATTATTCTTGATCTATTTTGGTTTGCCCGGGTTGTTCCGAGAAATTGGCTTAAATATCGACTTAGATCGTTTACCGGCGGCCCTATTTGCCCTAAGTTTAAATGTGGCGGCCTATTTAGCTGAAATTATGCGGGGCGGTATTCAATCGATCGATAATGGTCAATGGGAAGCTTGTTCTAGTTTAGGAATGTCCCCGATGCAAACCATGCGCGAGGTGATTTTTCCCCAAGCGTTTCGCCGGATGTTGCCACCGTTGGGGAATGAATTTATCACCCTAATTAAAGATACCAGTTTAGCGGCAGTAATCGGTTTTGAAGAATTATTCCGGCAAGGTCAATTAATGGTAGCCACTACCTATAAAGCTTTCGAGATTTATATCGCTGTTGCTGTAGTTTATTTGGTTTTAACTACCCTTTCCTCTGTGGTATTTAAGCGCTTAGAGATTTATATGGATCCCCTACATAAATCTAAACAGGAACAGAAAGCCTAAGATAGCGATCGAGATGAAAAGTTTTCGGGTATGAATTAGCTTTGATACCCGATTTTTTTGACGATGATCGATATTTCAAGCATTAAACTATAGCAAATCGGGCAAAGGACAGTTAGGGTAGAAAGAAAGAAGTTTTATAGTTGCACACGGGGTTAGAGATAGCGGGGGAATTTACCAGAATGTAGCGCACAAGTCCTAGTTTTTATCAAATACTGGCAACCAACTCTTGAAAAGCTAAAAATATGCCTAGAAATCACCACCGAACTCTTGAGGCAGCGAGCGCAGTATATCCGGCCCCAAAGTTGTCTTACCAGTTTGTACTAACCAACGTTCCAAGTTACGATTGGCATCGATAAACTTCTGGGATGAGTCTCCCTTGTATCCGACCACTAATCCATCCGAACAAACGATCCACTCGAATCCAGCGATCGCACCTTCGGGATTACTGAGGATCACCCCTCGATAACCCAAATTGCCACTAGGTTCACCGGCGTTGGTAGGGGACAAACGCTGCAGTCGTTGGAGTAGTTCCTGACTATCGCGCTCGTTAAGAGTCCAATGGGGATTGGGACGACCACTAAATATATCGAGTTCTACTTGCACAATGGCCTCCACTGTCTGAGTGTAAACTATTAGGCCGAGCAGGCAAAAGAGGGAGATGGCGATCGCCATAATTGCTGCCACCTTTCCCCTCCTTCCCTCGGGTTCTACCTTAGCCATCTAACTGACCTGAGTTGAAACGTTTAACGAATTTTTTGGCTCTTACAAGTATAGAAATAGCCACAAAATTGCGTATAAATTCCGCGATTACAGGTTTCGGGATTTGTAATCACCCGGTTACTATTATCAACATTTCTGACCAGCGTGGAACCAGGTTTATGACTCCAGAAACCCTCTTTATTCAGTCGATACCAGTGAAAATCTCGTCCTGGAGCTATAACTAGGGCGACCAGATAGCGAGGGGCTTCGGAGGCGGGGAAACAATTATAACGCACGTGTAAGCCATCACACAGGGAAGCTCGGGTCACTTCCGCACAGGTGAGCGAGCGGTAGATATTACCACAACCGCGTCCGGGTTGGGCAAAGGTATCGGTGCGTTTGTTACTGGCGTAATTGTAGCAGTTATTGTTCCGCAGGATAGTTGCGTTGTTGTTCCAGAAATTGGGATTATAAGCTCCCAATTCGTATTGGCAGGCGGCCTTGGGGGTTTCGAGGGGGATTTCGACAGCTTCGGGGGATAATTCTAATCCTTCCGTATCGAGGAGCGTCAAGCGCTCACCTACATATAATTGTTCCTGCAAAAACCCCTGTAGATCTGCATCTAAAGATAGAGCTTCTTCTTCAGGGGTCATTCTGGTGGTTATTTCGGCACTATTGATTAAACCGACCAGTCTTTCCGCAATAGCATTAGCTTTAGAACTGATAGCATATTGTCCAGCCGCTAAATAAATACTCTCTGGCAGATTGTAATTGCGGCCCACCTCATCGTTGAGGGGTTCTACTAAAAATCCCCGTAATCCTAGACCAGCGTTGGCTGGTGCCGATTTAGCGATGACACTAGCATTATTAGCGATTTCCCGCAGGGTAGCGCGAATTTCCTGTTCATCGCTGATAATCCACTCCGGATTCGCTCGTCCAGAATATAGATCCGCAGTAATTTTTAACATCTTTTTTCCCTTTGTTTGAAGTCAACAATCTTGTCTTAGGTGCTCAGTGACTTGTCCCACGAGTGTCAGATTTATGCACTCGCAAAAGTGACTTGCTCCCAGATACTCCTACCATACATTTAAGAAAATACGGGAGCATCTCTCTTAGGTCATAAGTAGAAATATTTAAGGGGTAATACCATTTTTTAAAAAGTATGTTATACTCAGTAACCGGACAATTTATGCAGTAAAAAGGCAATGAGTGGAGTCCCCAATCTTAATATTGCTGAGTCAGTAGAAGACTTAAAATCCTTACTAAAGCAACAAGTAACCTCTTTAAATTGCTAAAGTACAATCCTTATATATACTAAAAATTAGGCTCTTCTAGGTTCTGTATGAGGATGGTATAATGGTAATACAGAACAGGAGGTGGGTTATGTGGATAAATTTTGAGCAAATCCTCGATTTACCAAATGTAACAGTGGTAAATTATCAAACAAAGGAATTATTTCCCAAAGCTAAAATCGTCTATGACCGTTTTCATGTAATGGATATTATCCATGGAGAGCTTAATGAATTAAGAAAGTTAATGGGGGTACATGAAAAAGGATTACCCCGCTTGGGAATAGCCTAAGAAATGAAAGAAGAAATTAGACAAATTCATCAAGGTTGTAAGACGTTCAGAGGTGCTGAGAGAAAATTGTAAAATCTGAGTGGCCTGCAATTCTTTGACTAATTCTCGATAGACCGAGAGGGGAACCGAGGGGCGACCAGTGCAACTCTGGGGTACTTGGGGGGAAATACGCGGCGTAGTGGTCTTGAATTGACTAATTTAGGGCTTTTAAGGGGTAAAAATGGCCCACTGGACCGGTTCCGCGACCGATAGCGAGGGAATGATCGAGGGCGTTAGTAACGTAATCCTTGGCTTTTTTCACCGCTATTTTCAGGTCATCACCCAAAGCGAGGTTAGCGGCGATCGCTGCCGATAGGGTACAACCAGTCCCGTGAGTATTATTGGTTTCGACGCTTCTGGTCTTAAAAGTTTCCCATTCTTCCCCATCAAAGTAGATATCAACCCCACGCAGCCGGCCTTTCATGCCGCCACCTTTCACTAATACGGGTGTGGCCGACTTCTGGAAAATAATTTCGGCGGCCGCTTTCATCGCCTCAAAATTATTGATCTCAATGCCACTTAAAAGCTGTGCTTCGTAACGATTAGGGGTAATAATCGAAGCCAGAGGAATTAAACTATCAAAAAGACTATCTACAGCCCGATCATCAATTAATTTGGCTCCCACCCGCGAAACCATAACCGGATCCACCACTAAACTGGTCAAACGCCAGCGCTCGATCGCCTCGGCCACTGCTTCAATAATCTCGCTGCTAAACAGCATTCCTGTCTTGACCGCTGACACACCGATATCCCCGACCACGGCATCGATTTGGGCCGTCACCATTTCTGGACTTAAGGACTCGACGCGCTCGACCCCCAGGGTATTTTGGGCGGTAACGCAGGTAAGGGCGCTGGTGCCGTGAACTCGGTGGAAGGCGAAGGTTTTCAAATCCGCTTGAATTCCCGCGCCGCCACCACTATCGGAACCGGCGATGGTAAGGGCAATGGCAGTCATAGGAGGTTAGCGATCAAAAGGACGACGACGTTGCAAGAATTCGGGGATATCTAATCCCGGGGGTTTTGGTGGTTCGGGAGTGGGTGCTGGACTGGGTGCGGGGGCATTGATCACCACCTTGCTACTGGTGGGACGAGAGGGGGAATCGCCGGAAAAACCGGTGGCAATGACGGTAATTCTGACTTCTCCCTGCATTTTCTCGTCAATGACTGCCCCAAAGATGATATTAGCGTTGGGATCCACCACTTCATAGATAATTTCGGCGGCGGCATTGACTTCGTGTAGGGTTAGATCTTGACCACCAGTGATATTAAAGACTACACCTTTCGCCCCTTCGATCGAGGATTCCAGTAACGGCGAGGAAATAGCAGCGATCGCTCCTTCCTTAGCCCGAGATTTTCCGGAACCGATGCCGATGCCCATTAGGGCCGAACCCGCATCGGCCATCACTGCCCGCACATCGGCGAAATCCACATTCACCAGACCGGGGATAGTGATAATATCCGAGATCCCCTGTACCCCTTGTCGCAGCACATCATCAGCGACGCGAAAAGCCTCCTGTAGGGGAGTGTCGGCGGGTATTACCTGTAATAACTGGTTATTGGGGATAATAATCAGGGTATCGACCCGACTTTGTAAACCACCCACTCCTTCATCGGCCTGATTAGTGCGACGACGACCCTCGAAGGTAAAGGGACGAGTCACAACTCCCACGGTCAAACAGCCGATTTCCTTGGCAATTTCGGCCACAATTGGAGCGGCCCCCGTTCCCGTGCCGCCGCCCATGCCGGCGGTAATAAAGACTAGATCGGTTCCTTCCAATGCTTGGGCGATTTCATCCCGAGATTCTTCCGCCGCTTTCTGTCCGATCGCTGGATTGCCGCCCGCCCCTAGGCCGCGGGTTAATTTTGTCCCGATTTGTAACCTCTGGGGGGCGGAGGAATGGGCCAGGGCCTGGGCATCGGTGTTAATTGCCCAAAATTCGATTCCGGTCACGCCACTGGCGATCATGCGGTTAACGGCGTTACAGCCCCCACCGCCGACCCCGATCACCTTGATCTTGGCGACATTGCTTGGCACGATGCGATTACTACGACTTTCTTCTCGGGGTGTCATCTGTGATTCATGGGGGCGAGTAAATAATACTCCAGCATTATTCTGAGAGTAATGATTATCTTCGCTCATAGCTGAACTGGCATAATCGTTACTGTTCAGATTGGGATAGGTGGGAACGATTTCATTAATCGATGTCATTGGAATTGGAACACTCTTAGTACAAGATTCTGTTATTGATTTGATGAATTAGAGATGCAATGTTAACACTATCACTAATATTATGTCTGTTCCAGTATCTACATTATCAGTTTCTGGTTCAGAAAATCATAATTTGGGGTTTTTGGCAATACATAAAGGGAATAATTGCGGTTATTTGCTGATCAATTCCAGTTAATCCCTACCAGTTGCCGTTACTTTGGCAACGATAGGGGCTGGCTGCGGTTTTAATTGTACAGTGGGAGCATCGGGATTGCTCAGGTCAATGTAGAGAATTCGCGCTAGAGGTATCTTGGATGACAATTGCCGCGATTGTACGAGAGCGGTTAATTTTTCGGGCAATCTATCTTTATAAAAACCTAAATAGACCTGTCCCAGTTCAGTTTTTAGTACAAGATTACTAGGATTGCGCCAATCGATGGCGGTAACTTTAATCGATAAGTTATCAACTAAGGGATAAATTTTTTGCCACTGTTGTTGATATTGTCGGTCGTAACCAAGCACTTCTAAGCTAGGTAATTGGGTTTTGGGCAGAGTTCGACCATAATAGTTTTTAGGAATTATCGTTCCCGAGGCATCTAAAAAGCCTTGCTGTTGATGGGAACGCCAACGGGCAACGGGTTTTCTTTCTTGAATAGAAACAATCACTTTCGGGGGTAATAATTGCCGCTCGATCTTAACGTCGGCAATAGCGGGAATAGCCGCTAATTTTTCTCGCAATTGATGGGTAGGTAATTCCCAGAGAGACAGAGGATAGCTTAATTTTAGCCAAGCACGAATCGACTCGGGCGACATTAATTCCGTGCCTTCGATTTCCACCTGTCCGGCCTTGGTAATTGTCCAATAGGGCGAAGTCATCCCCCAAGCTAATCCCGTCGCTAAACCACTAACCACCAGAAAGCGACCCAAGGCTTGCCACACCTTCGATCGCCTTTGGTGGCGCAGGTTTTGTCGTTTTTGTTCCAGGGAGAGGGAAGAAAGGATTTGATCACTCATAGAGAAAATCCGGGACAGTTTTGCTGTTATCTTAGGTCGCGAGGTGGGCTGCTGGCAACTCGATCGCTACTCAAATAACCAGTTTGACAAAGAAGTAGATAATCAATGTTATAACAGTAGTAGTCTACAGGCGTTCTTTTGTCTGTCTCCAGGAAACCTAAACGCTCCTTTTTGCCAAGATATTTCGACGGTCAGCCAGAAAGAGCGTTCTGGCAAGAACAGCCTAATTTATCCGAAAATTACCTATGGTTATCAACAAACGCGGACTTGTTCTCGGTGCTACAGCAGTGGTCCTGTCTACCGTCGCCGTCACGGGGGCGGGATTCCGTCTCTCTCAAAGTCAAGCTTTTTTTCAGGAAAGTCCCAAGGAAACCGTTGATGAGGTTTGGCAGATCATCAACCGCACTTATTTAGATGGCACTTTTAATCAATCGGACTGGAACGCCATCCGCAATCAGTATTTAAATCGTTCCTACAAAAATCAAGAGGAAGCATACACCGCTATCCGCGAGATGTTGAAAACTCTCAATGATCCCTATACCCGTTTTATGGATCCCAAAGAGTTTAACAATATGAAGATCGATACATCGGGAGAATTGACCGGGGTAGGGATTCAACTGACCAAAGATGAGAAAACTAAGCAGTTAGTCGTGGTTTCACCCATTGAAGATACTCCCGCTTCTAAAGCTGGTGTGCTGCCTAAAGATGCGATTATTTCTATCGATGGTAAATCTACCGAAGGCATGGAACTGGAGCAAGCGGTGAGCATGATCCGCGGCAAAGTGGGGACAAGCGTTAAGATCACGATTCAACGGGGTGAGGAGAAGAAAGAATTGACTCTTACCCGGGCCAAAATTGAAATTCACCCGGTGCGCGCCCACACGGAAAACACCCCGATCGGTAAAATCGGTTATATCCGTCTTAATCAATTTAGCGCCCAAGCTAGTGGCGATATGAGTCAAGCGATTCGCGAATTGGAAACCGAAGATGTGAAAGGTTATATTCTCGATCTGCGTTCTAACCCCGGCGGTTTACTCTACGCCAGCATCGAAATCGCTCGGATGTGGATACCTGATGGTTTAATCGTCTCTACGGTCGATCGCAAAGGGGTGACGGAACGTCAACGGGCCAACAATCAAGCTTTGACTAATAAACCGCTGGTTGTCCTCGTCGATGGGGGTTCCGCCAGTGCTAGTGAAATTCTCTCCGGGGCTTTACAGGATCATGATCGGGCGGCTATTGTCGGTACGAAAACCTTTGGTAAGGGATTAGTGCAATCGGTACGCAGTCTCAGTGACGGTTCGGGATTAGCGGTGACGATTGCCAAGTATCTCACCCCCAAAGGACGCGACATCAATAAAGATGGTATTCATCCGGATGTGGAGTCGGAACTGAGCGAGGAAGATCGCAAAAATCTTCAACAGGAACGGGAGCGGGTGGGAACCTTCCAGGATCCTCAATTCAAGAAGGCTTTTGAAATCTTGGAAAAAGAAATCACTGAAGGCAAAAAAACGCCCACCAATACCGCTAAACAATAGGTTGACATTTGCCCGCTCGAATTAAACCCACCCGACGGGCGATCGCTTCTCCCCGCTCGGCAAAAGGACCCCAGTATTGACCATTGACTGGGGTTTTTCCGTTTTCTAGGGCTATAATCTGACAAATTCCGGTATTTTCCTGGACAATGTACCAGTTTTGTGCGCTATTATCCATAGATTTTTCTCCTTAATCCCTCTAAGCTAAGACGTATTTAGGGTCTGCGGCAAAAAGTTTTTCGTGGGGGCAGGGTGTGGGGTGTGGGGTGTAGGGTGTAGGGTTTTACCGATTTTGAGGTAGTCAGTTACCTAATTTTCAGGGAAAAAGTCCCGGAATTTTACCGGCACTTTTTGAGGGAAAAAAAGTCTAAAAGCCTTATCCAACAAAGTTTTTAGATTTATTCAGCAAGCCCTAAGTAAAAAATTTTTATAAACTTCTTGACAAAACCGGGGAGATAAATGCTAGTATTAAAAAGGTCTGTCCAATGGGGATTAGCCAAGCGGTAAGGCAGCGGGTTTTGGTCCCGCCATTTCCTAGGTTCGAATCCTAGATCCCCAGTTTAAAAGTTTTAATCCCCGGTCTGCCAATGATTGAGAATATCCTCGATCAAAGCTTCCTTTAGCCAAATACGACCGATAAGCGTCAGGGGAACCGCCAGAAATAGCCCTAAAAAGCCAAAAATCGAGGCGAAAAACAACTGGGCCAACAGGGTAAAAGCGGGTAAGAGCTTGAGCGACCGCACTGTTAAAAGGGGCAGCGGTGAATGACGGTCGAAATATTGAATTAACAGATAAATACTGCTGTAGAGTAGTAAAACCGCCCAGGGTTGCCAGGGAGCTTCCAGAAGGGCGATAGAAAAGGGTAAAATCGTGCTTAAAACTGGCCCGAGGTTGGGGATAAAGGTGAGAAATCCCGCGAGAATAGATTGGGAAAAAGCGAGGGGAATGCCGATCAGGGATAGACCCAGGCAACTGCCCAAGGTCATAATCAACATATGACAGAAAATCCCTTTCAGCCAAGCTTTTAAATCTCGATCGCACTGTTCTAGGATCGATCGTACCCTAGAACGGTAGAAAGCAGGAAATAAACGCAGAAAACAACGGTGGTAAGCGGCAGGATCGGCGAGAATCATCAAGCCCAGGGCAACAATTAGCAGTAAGCTGAGGATAATGCCGAAAGTACCGTAAAAAATGCTTAAACCCCGGCCAGCAATTTGGTTAATCAGGGGTTGTAATTGAGCGAGCAGTGTTTTAAAGTCCGGTAAGACACTGGCCAGACTAGGATCGAGATAATCCTCAAGACTATGGACTTGTCCCCAGAGTCTTTCTATAGCTTGGGGTAATAAACTAAATAATTGGCGAAATTGTTGGACTAAAGCGGGTATAATCCCCACAAACATACCGATAATACCAATAAAGAAGCCAAAAAGAGTGATAATTAGGGCGTAGGAACGCTTGAGGTGATGACGATGCCACCAAGTCACAGCCAAATTTAAAATCTGAGCCAGAAGAATCGCCATCAATAATAATAAGAGAATCTGTCGAATCTGCCAGAGAATCAACAGACAAAAGACCAACAGAACTAAACCGAGGCTGCTGCCAAAAGTCATGATGAGTAAGGAGAAAAATTCCTAATCAGTTATTGTCCGTCTCCAGAGGGCAAAAACCGTGAGCAGAAAAGGAGTAAAAACCAGAATTAAAGTGTTAAGAGGACTGGGAGCGATCGATAATAAAGGGGCAAGATATTTAATTCCCAGGGAAATGAAAGCCGATATCAAGATTATTTTTATAATCAAGCCGCTCATAGATCAATGTTTAGGTGACACAAGCACTATCTTATCCCTGAAGAGGTTAAAAATTGCTCAGAATGTGGAAATCATACCCCATCAGTTTTATTAATACTAGGGCGAAGTGGCTAGATTTTCTGGGGGAGGTCGGTTCAGAGGGAACAGGAAAGTGTGAGACAATAGAAAGAAAAGGCTTAGTCAAGTAACTAGAGATTTTCATTACTAGGACTTAAGACTTAATGGCCAGGATGAATCTTGACAGCAAATAAGATTTACCCTGTCCACCGCCCCTATCGTGCTGCAAATAGTCACCGTGATCACTTTAACTCTTTTACACCCCAGTCAAGCCACGCCCCTACAACATTGGCAATTTGACAATGATCAATCAACCATTCTCATCGGCAGGGCGCTGGATAATCATGTAGTTCTCTATAGTGCTGTGGTTTCGAGGCGGCACTTAGAAATCCGCCATAATGATCGCGATGATTGGGAATTGGAAAATTCAGGGGCAAATGGGACGTTTGTCAATGGCAAACCGATCGAGAAAACCGCCGTCGTCGATGGTATGGTGGTTCGTTTAGCCACCTCTGGCCCGCAAATTCAAATTCATCTCATCGATGAGGACGAGCAACCAAAATTAATCCTCAAACCCCTAGAGGCTCCTTTGGTGGGCGACCAAACCCAGCCAGAAAAGGATACTATAGCCAGCTAGAAAATATTAAATTTTTATAAAGTTTTTTCAATTTACCTAGCAAAATCTAAAAATAGATACAGAATAATAAATAAAATCTTCTAACTTGTTGTCCCTATATAGGGGCGACAAGGGGGATTAAAGTCACTTTAAAGCATTGCAGGGAGTCGGTGATATGACGTTAGCCTATCGAGGAGTTAAGTACGAAGGGGATTCTCTCCCCTTGGAGATGAATACTGGAGATATCGGGGGTAAATACCGAGGTCAACACTGGAATCACCATTATCCTCGCCATATGCTCCAATTAGAGCCGAAACTGCATCGTCAGTATCGTGGAGTTGCCTACAGCACCCGTCCTCATCTTGCCGGACAAGTCATCCCCAACACTTGTCCGTTACCGGTTGTCAAACCCCCTATTGTCGTCCAAGAGGAAACCCTTTCTAACGTCCATCTGAACAATATTCGTCTTCGTCTGGAACGTCGTTTACAAATCGCTCAAGAGAATGGTGACGAAAACCTCGTTAATCTCTTGAAAAAAGAATCCCAAGACTTAGCCTTAAACTGCTAGATTAGCGGTTTTTCCCCACTTTCCCCTCGGTTCTGCCGGGGGGAATATTTTTGGGCGCAAAAATGCCTAAATCTTCCCCCCGCTCACTCCCAGGGCCGACACTTTTTGATTTTAAAAAAGCCTAAAGATATTATCCAACAAGATTTTTAGATTTTTTCAGCCAACTCTAGTTAGGGTTTGCGGCAAAAAGTTTGTTGGTGGGGTTAGGAGTCGGTCGTCAGGAGTCGGTCGTCAGGAGTCGGGAGTTTCAGGCTTTGTTGCCCTCTCTTTTTTGTACTAATTTATGTACTATAGTAAGGATAATGCCAGGTTTTTGATGGTCCCAATCCGATTTTCGCAGCATGAACATCGGATTTTAACAGGTCAAAAGCCTTATTTTAAAAGGGTTTTACCATTATTCAGCAAACCATACCTTGGATAAAAGTTTGAAAACTACGGGATTTATTTTCAGTTAGGGAAAGATGGGGGGCAATCTGTTTAGAGTAGGTTCCTGCATAATACTCTTTCACTAGCTTTTTTAATTCTTGTTTGGCCGAGTTAAGCTGGTCTGGTTCTCTGTATTTACTTTTATTTTGTTTTTGACCGAGACTATTTAAATTATACGCCTTGGCCACCGCTGCTAAATCTCCCAGAAACCAAGATTCTAATTCATGACAAATAATCCGAATTAATACTTGAGCATCACTGGCATTTTGACAAATTTACCCTAGTTCTTTTTTGAGTTTTTGACAATCGTGGGAATCCTGATCGTGAACAATAATAAATTTGGTATTGGGACTAGATTTCTTGAAAGCTTTGAGTTTTTTAGGAATAGATTTGGCTAGGTCTTGTTTACCTTGATGACTAATACATATATAGCTAATTTCTGGGGGAATAATTTTAGATAAAAGTTCGTTTAACACATTTTCTATAGATGACTCTTCTAGCAAAAATACGATATTATAGTTCATTATGGCGCTACTCCTTTAAACCAGCCTTGATTCCAAAGATAGCCAGGTAAATCGCCTTCTGCTACTAAGTTTTTGAGGATTTCGCTATCGGTAGCCCTATGGATTTGGGTGATACCTTGGGATTTAATTAGCCAGAAAATACTAGCTAGTGGAACCGCATTGAGAAAATCGGGGGAGTGGCTAGAAACAAATACCTGACCCCCCCGATAGCTATAGTGAGCGAATTCTTCGGCTAGTTCTTTTAATAAAGTAGGATAAAGTTGGTTTTCTGGTTCTTCGACACAGAGTAGGGGATGAGGATTCGGATCGAATAGTAATATTAAATAAGCGAACATTTTCATAGTCCCGTCAGAAACATAGCGATCAATAAAAGGGTCTTTAAATGCTTGATCTTGAAAACGTAAAATCAAGCGACCGTCTTCGGTTTCTTTGGCTTCCACAGAGGAAATACCCGGAACTCGTTGTTTCATTCTTTCGAGAATTTGCTGAAAAATTTCGGGATATTGTTGATAAATATATTGGGCAACTGTTGCCATATTATCACCCGTGGGGGATAAGTGTTCAGCGTAAGATATTTCTTTACTTCCTCTAGCTTCGCTAATGTGAAAGTCGGAAATGTGCCAATTTTCAATCAGAGAACGAAAGGCAGTAGCGGCTTTAAAACGTTGAAATTGTCCTAATCCTTTGAGCGCTAGTATATCGTTAGATTCTAGCTTTTGTTCTTCTCGATCGAGTTCTTTATCTGGTTTACTAAAATCTTCTTCATTGGTGATAGCATATCCTTGACCGCGTTGAAAATCTAAAAAATGAAAAGGTGCACCGTGTTCACCCCGTTTATAGCGAAGTATTTCGCGTTTGATCATGGGGCGATTTTCCTCTTGTCCAATTCTGAGTATATAAGTAACCAGACGTTCTGTATCTGAGATTTTCATCCGAAATTGCAGCTCGATTTCAATATCTTCTTTTTCTTGACCTCTGGTAATAACTTCTTTATAACCGCCCCGAATTTGTAAAGCTTGGCGAATGTTGTTTTTAAGGGCATCTCGCAGAAAACCAAAAATATCAAATAGGGTAGATTTTCCTGTCCCATTAGCTCCAATAATCACGCAAAAAGGAGGAATATCTCTTATGTGTATATTTTTAAACATACGATAGTTGGTTATTTTAATAGAAACAATTTTCATGACATAATCGAGCCGTTATAGTTTTTTTGATTATACGATTGATCAGGTGAAGATAATTGATCAATTAGCCAAAAAAGCCAGAGATTAGGCTCTCTTGGACATTGGGGGATAAATCAGCTAGAAACTAGAGAGGCAAGCTCAACCGCCTGAGGAAGGGACAAGAAACCAGACTCAACACAAGTTGCCCAAAATAGCGTAAATTGTCTATAAATTTGTTCAACGACTTAAATTAGTACAAATGTTTGACTGTATTATCATCGGTGCGGGGCCAGCAGGAGCGACGGCGGGTTATCATCTAGCTAAAAAGGGACGTTCGATCCTGATCCTCGATAAAGCGAAATTACCCCGTTATAAACCCTGTGGTGGTGGGGTATCCCCGGCAATTAAGCAATGGTTTGATTTTGACTTTACCCCCGTGATCGACAATACCGTCACCCAAGTGGAGTTTACTTGGAAACAGGGGGATACCGTCACCACTAAGTTAAATATGCTAGAACCGATGTGGATGGTACAAAGGGATCGTTTCGATGATTTTTTAGGGCAACAGGCGATCGCAGTCGGGGCAACCATCCAAGATAACAGCGAAGTTACCCAGATCAAATTCATCCAAGATCACTGGCAAGTTACCACATCCCAAGGAACATTTTCAGGTAAATATCTGATTGCTGCCGATGGTGTTAGGGGCAATACCAGTAGCTGGTTGGGATTACCGGCGAAAAACGAAGCGATCGGTGCTGCTCTGGAAATTACTAACGCAGAAGCGACTATTCCATCCCAAAAAGCTTTTTTTGATTTTGGTTCCCTAAAAAATGGTTATATCTGGGCTTTTCCCAAGTCTAATGGTTACACAATTAGCGGTGGTTGTTTTAAGGGCAGCATCAAATCCGAGGAGCTGAAAAAACAACTGTTAAATTATGCCCGTCAAAAGGGCTGGAATTTACAGGATTATCGCTATAGTGAGTATGCTTTAGCCCTTTGGAACGGAAATCAACCGCTACACGCCCAAAATGCCTTAATTACAGGAGAAGCGGCGGGGATTCTCGATCCTCTTATCGGTGAGGGTATCCGTCCGGCAATTTTGACGGGAGTTAAGGCAGCCGAGGCGATCGATCGAGCTTTAGCCGGGGATAATCGCGCTTTAGCGAACTATAGTCGGATAATTCGGGAAGAATGGGGGGAAGATATGGCTTTAGCGGCCAAATTAGCCGGTTTATTCTATCAATTTACCCAAATCGCCTATAATATCGCGGTTAAACGCCCGATCGCCGGTCAACTGATGGGACGTATTCTCGTGGGAGATTTAAAATACCGGGATGTTACGGAACAAGCGATGCAACAATTGAAAAAACGTCTATTGCCCGGATTTGGTTGGGGGTAAAACTTCTCTTACCATGGGGGAGGTAACTCGATCGCTGATGGTTACTTTCCCGATCGCCGTGGGTAAAATAAATCTAATCTTTGCCATCTTTGACCTTTTTATCGGCAGTAAGTGCCTCGAAATTCAGGGATGCAGGAAGGATAATAGTTCTCTGAATATCGACTATAATGATTGATAATCTTTCTGATTAGGGGAGAAAATAAATGTCAGTAATGATTGAACAAAGTCTTGAAAAAATTCTAACAGAAATTAGTCAAAAACTAGAAAATGTCCAAAAAGATGTTACAGATATAAAAATTCAACTAACAGAAGCTAAAGGCGAAAGACAAGTATTAAAAGTAGAAATAAATTCTGTAAGAGGAGAAATAAATTCCGTAAGAGGACAAAAAAATTCTGTTAAGGAAGATGTCAAAGAAATTAAAAGATCACAACAAGCGCAAATTTGGACAATAATTGGTATTTTAATTACTGCGGTGGGAGGTTTTTTAGTAGCAGTTGGTAGATTCGTTATTTCAGGTAATCCTTAATCATAGTCCTCAGGCAATTATACAAATCACAGTACAGATAATGGACGAACAACGTACCCAAGCTTACCTAAACCTCATTAATCAATTATTAACCTGTAATGAAGGCGATGAACCCCAAATATTACAGGAAAATCAGGAATTGTTGGATCGGGGGTTGGTTGAGGTAATGGTAGCCGTAGCGAAACAATACAGGGAAGCAGGAAGGGAAAATGAGGCGTAATCGTTGACAAGCACTTGAGACAAAATATACAATAATACTGATAACCATCATTATCAGGAGAATCATCAGATGTCAATTACGATTGAACAAGATCTCAAAGAAATTTTAGGTGAAATTAATCAGAAACTAGAAAAACTTGATAATCGTCTGAATAGTCTAGAAATTGGACAAGCTAGATTAGAGGAAAAAGTCGATGGTTTAGAAAAAGATATTGAAAGTTTAAAAGATGATACAAAGGAAATAAAAGGCTCTCAAAAGGCACAAATTTGGACGTTAATCGGAATCTTGGGAACGGCTTTACTCGGAACAATAATTCGCTATATTATTCTTCCCTTTCCTCAATCATAAATATAATCACAAAAATCATAGTACAGACAATGAACGAACAACGCACCCAAGCTTATCTAAACCTCATTAATCAGCTATTATCCTGCAATGATGGCGATGAATCCAGAATATTACAGGAAAATTAGGAGTTGATAGGGGATAGAGTGAAAGATTTATTTTATGGTTCTTCGGTTTGTGTTATGCAATGGACGGGGGTTATAAGGGATGTAACCCTTATATAGAAAGGCATTTAGCGATTTTTGTCAATTATTTTTGATCTAGAGCGAACTAATCAATTAAGTCTCTTGCCAGATAAGGATTTAGTCGATTTATGCCCCCCTATCGAACCATACTAAGTAACGAAGAAGTAATAATATAAATTCGATTTTCTTGATCTATAAAAAATAAACAGCGATAATCTCCTATTTGTAATCTTAATTCTGGTCTTCCTTTAAGGGGCTTAATATCCGCATTTTCAGGGTTGGTTAATAAAGATTTCAATCCTTTAATAATACGATCTTGATCAGTTTTAGACAACCGTTTTAGATAGCGTTGGGCAGGTTTTAAAATAAGAAAACGCCACTCACTCAAGGTTTTCTCCCCATAAGTCTTGTTCAAGTTCTTCTAAAGAGATTCCCTGATCTTTTCCTGTTAAATAATCTTGCCAAGCTGCGTCACTTTCGGCAATGTCTTCAGGAGGAATAATTTCGGTTTCATCCCCTTCAACAAAAATCGGTTGAAATTGCATTTGTTGAGTTGGTGTTGTCATGATGGTATTTATCCTAGTTAGTTTTCTCATTTTATCTTAACATTGAGATTCTTAAATGATTCATGATTTAGGCAAAATTCCTTTTTTTTCAATATAATCAAGAATAATCCTGTTCAACCCTCTCTCAACCCATGAACGAACAACGCGCCCAAGCCTACGGAAACCTGATTAAGCAGCTATTCGACTGCAATAATGGCGATGAACCCCGAATCTTACAGGAGAATCGGGAATTGGTGGATGAGGGGTTGGTTGAGTTCCTGATAATGGTAGCGCGAACATTAGAGGAAACAGGAAGGGAAGATGAGTCTAAATTGTACATGAATTTAGCGCAAGGCGTAGAGCAGCTTGTAGCGTTAGCGACACGGTCGGGTGAGATTTCGAGAATATCCACAGAAGTATCTGAAGAAGTATCTGACTCCCCTTCTTTAGTGAGAGAAGCCCAACCAACGATCAAAAATAAAAATATTCCTTTCATTTCTCTCATAGGAAATCTGCTATACAGACTAGGCAGAAGTTTTATTATTCTCCTATCTGTTGTATTTATTGGCATTCCCTTGGCGTTATTAATGCTAATCTTTCCCTCACTTAAACGGAAAATAGAATCTTTAAACTCATCTTCCCCTTCTAGTGTTTTATAGCGGTTCTCACATCTGTGTGGCACACTTTAACCTTTGCTGATTAAGCTTTTCAGGATTGAGAATGTACCTCTTGTCAACAGGAAACGCTATAAATAAATCACCACACCAGACAAGTCAAGACATTACAACGCCCATTCAACAAGACTATTTCAATTTCTTGATGGAAGTCTTAGAAAAAGTCGCTGAGAATCCTAGCCGCCAGCTAATTTATCCTTTCCTAGCGCAAAATCTGGATAAATTAGATGAAAACCTTATAAATATTCTAGATAATTGGGAAAAGACCACCTTTTTTCTTTTAACAGCAGAAACAGCAGAACAATATTTACTATTCTCTAGAATTATCGGTACTTTTGCAGATCTAATTGAAGAATTCCCCCTCGGTAACATCGCTATTAACAAAGATATTGCGATCGCCGGTTATGAAACCACCTTAATTGTCTTCACTTTTGACTCTTTTCCCCAAGAATGGGCTGCTGCACGGAATAATCTGGCTTGTGCTTACTTTAATAGAATCAGAGGGGATAAAGCTGAGAATCTCGAACGTGTCATCGCTAGTTTAACAGAAGTCTTGAAAGTTTATACTTTTGACGCTTTTCCCCTAGAATGGGCTAGGACACAGCATAATCTGTCTAATGCTTACTTGGACAGAATCAGAGGGGATGAAGCTGAGAATCTCGAACACGCGATCACTGCTTGCACAGAAGCCTTGAAAGTGAGAACTTTTGACGCATTTCCCGAAGATTGGGCTTTGACGCATTTCCCAAAGATTGGGCAATGGTGCAGTATAATCTCGCTAATATCTACTCTAACAGAATTAGAGGGGGTAAAGCCGAGAATTTAGAAAGGGCGATCGCAGCTTTCAATGAAGCCTTGAAAGTTTATACTTTTGACGCATTTCCCAAAAATTGGGCAATGGCGCAGAGTAATCTGGCTGGTGCTTACTGTGACAGAATTAGAGGTGATAGAGCTAACAATTTAGAAAGGGCGATCGCATCTTCCACAGAAGCCTTGAAAGTTCATACTTTTGACGCATTTCCCCAAGATTGGGCTTATACACAGAATAATCTCGGTTATGTTTACTCTCACAGAATCAGAGGGGATAGAGCTGACAATTTAGAAAGGGCGATCGCAGCTTTCAATGAAGCCTTGAAAGTTCATACTTTTGACGCATTTCCCAAAAATTGGGCAGCGGTGCAGAATAATCTGGCTGGTGCTTACGGTGAAAGAATCAGAAGGGATAGATCTGACAATTTAGAAATGGCGATCGCAGCTTTGAATGAAGCCTTGAAAGTTCATACTTTTGACGCATTTCCCCAAGATTGGGCTTCTACACAGAATAGTCTCGCTAATATCTACTCTAAAAGAATCAGAGGGGATAGAGCTGACAATTTAGAAATGGCGATCGCAGCTTTGAATGAAGCCTTGAAAGTTCATACTTTTGACGCATTTCCCCAAGATTGGGCTAGGACACAGCATAATCTCGGTCTTGCTTACTTGGACAGAATCAGAGGGGATGAAGCTGAGAATCTCGAACACGCGATCACTGCTTGCACAGAAGCCTTGAAAGTGAGAACTTTTGACGCATTTCCCGAAGATTGGGCGGCTTATACACAGAATAATCTCGGTTATGTTTACTCTCACAGAATTAGAGGTGATAGAGCTGACAATTTAGAAAGGGCGATCGCAGCTTATTACAATGCTTTAAAAATCTTCACAAAAGAAAATGAGCCGCTAAATTGCCTACAAACTGCCTACAATTTAGCTAGCCTACATTATGACCAAAAACAATGGCAACCTGCCTCAGCCGCCTATCATATCGCCATCGAAGCCCTAGAAAATGCCCGACTAGAGGCACTTAACCCTCAAAGTCGCCAAGAAACCCTCTCTAATGCTATTTATGTCTTCCACGACATTGTGCAAGCGCATCTTAAACTCAATCAGCCTGAGAAAGCATTAGAATACATAGAGCGCAGTAAAACGCGCAACCTTGTGGAATTGATGACGCAGAAAAACGTCAAACCGCAAAGGGTTAGTCAAAAAATAATTGATCAACTCGATGAATTACGCCAAAAGTGGGTTAATGAACAAATTCGCCTACAAAGTCGCAGTATTAACCAGAATATCAGCAGTAATGACAAGTTAACGCCCTACATTTCTGATGATAGCCATCTCAAAGAATATCGGCAAGCTTGGGAAGATTTTATCGATGAAAAAATCACCCCCATTGATCCTAAATTCAAGCTGACTCAAATAGTTCAACCTATCACTTTTAAGGATATTCAAGCATTAACCGATGCCGAAACTTGTCTGCTGCAATGGTATATTACCCGTGAGAAAATATTAGCATTTGTGGTGTCTTCTGTTCCTCCCCTTAGTAAGGGGGGGTTAGGGGGGGTAAATATTAAATATTGGGAATCTTCAGAAACAGATTTACGGGCATTTTTTGACGCAACCATTAATTATTTACAGTTTTATTACTCCGAAAATGGTAAGCAAGAATGGAGCAATCAACTTTCTAACCTCCTGCAAACCTTTGCCGACACCCTGCACCTTAATGATATTGTTGCCCTGATTCCTAATACTTGTAAACGTTTAATTATTATTCCTTATTGGTTTCTACATATCTTACCTTTACACGCCTTACCTATTAATGATAATCGATGGGCAATGCCCATCCTACAGGATAAATATGACGTACAATATGCCCCAAGTTGCCAACTCTTACAAATAACTAAACAACGTCAATTAAATGAATTAACTAATCTTTTCGCTATCCAAAACCCGACAAAAGACTTAACTTTCACCGATTTAGAAGTTAATATTATCTCAACTCTGTTTAATCAAAGCGAAATTATCGCCAAAGATCACGCAACAAAAGACAACGTTACCTCGCATCTAAAAGCTTCAGATAGCCACTGCCATCACTTCTCCTGTCATGGAGGCTTTAACCCTGGTAATTCCCTTGATTCTGCTTTATTATTAGCTAATAAAGAACTCTTAACTTTAGGTGAAATCTTTGAATTAAACTTCAAAAAATCTCGTCTGGTTGTGCTTTCTGCTTGCGAAACAGGCTTAATTGACTTAAACTCTATCAGCGATGAATATATCGGTTTACCCAGTGGTTTTCTGTTTGCAGGAAGTCCCAGCGTTGTCAGTAGTTTATGGACAGTTAATGATTTATCTACCTCATTTTTGATGATTAAATTTTATGAGATTTTATTTGATGAGAATCAGCAAGTTTCTGTACCAGTTGCTTTGAAACAAGCTCAATATTGGTTGCAGGATTTAACCATTGACAAGTTAGACGAATTTCTACAACAATATCAGCCGCAAATAGACAAACATCTTGTCCAACTGCGACCAGGACAGCGCAAAATATATCAAAAATCATTGGAAAGAATTAGAGAACGCCAACCCTATCCCTTTGCCAATCCCTACTACTGGGCCGGTTTTACAGCTACAGGGATTTAGTCAGCACAATCAGCACAAACTCTTTTCATCCCCAATTTAAAGGCGCAAATACCGATCGCTGTTGCCACACCGGGAGGAATACCAGCACCCATAGAAATCGGTTCTATAGCAGGTGCAATCATACCCGATTCTAAGGCTTCTCTAACTTCCTCTTGACAGATAAATTGGCGGCATTTTTCGAACAAATCGCCGATCGATCTATCGGGTTCTGTACCAGCTTCTATCAGCAGTAACGGTACAGCATCCTCAAGATAACCTTCGCAATCCTCAATTGCATCCAAAGCAGCAATCGCCCTTGGATTATCCGCTAATTCAGTCCGAAACTGAGCAATTTCTTCAGCAGTAACTTGTATTGAGTCAGTCGTCATATTGGGAGCATTCCTTAATTGAAAAAACGTCTATTGCCCGGATTTGGTTGGGGATAACACCTCGCGCACCATGGAGGGAGTAACTCGATCGCTAATGGTGACTTGGCCGATCGCCGTTGGTAAAATAAATCTAACTTTGCCATCTTTGACCTTTTTATCGGCAGTAAGCATCTCGATCATCTGGTCGGGGTTTAAGGGCGGAATTTGTGTTTCTAAGCCAGCTTTGGCAATTAACGCCGTTTGTCGTTGATTTTCCGCTTCCGTCCACATTCCCAGTTTAACAGCGATCGCTCCTGCTGCCACCATCCCCATCGCCACCGCTTCCCCGTGGTTAATCTTAGTATATCCGGTTAAACTTTCAATGCCGTGGGCGATCGTGTGACCATAGTTTAAGATCGCCCGCAAACCCGCTTCTTTTTCGTCTTTACTTACCACATCTGCTTTAGCTTGGCAAGACTTTGTAATAATTGTTTGCAATAGCTGGCCATCGATCTGAGAAAAACTAGCTAAATTGTCCGAGTCTTCTAACTGTTTAAATAACTCGGCATCCCAAATTACACCATATTTAATCACTTCTGCCATTCCTGCCCGAAATTCTCGTACCGGTAGGCTTTTAAGCACTTCAGGATCGATCAGAACTAATTTCGGTTGATAAAACGCCCCGATCAGATTTTTGCCCTGGGGATGATTGACACCAGTTTTACCCCCGATGGAAGCATCCACCATGGCTAAGAGGGTGGTGGGAACTTGGACAAAATTAACACCCCGTAACCATGTGGCTGCCGCAAATCCCGTCATATCCCCGATCACACCACCACCGAGGGCAACCATAGTCGAGGAACGTTCCAACCGATGAGCGAGGGCGCTATCATAAACTTGGGCGATCGAATCGAGGGTTTTATAATTTTCGCCGGCGGGGATCAGATGAGTAGAAACGGTAAATCCCCCTTTTTCTAGGGAATTAACCGCTATTTGCCCGTAGTACTCAAAAATTTCGGGATTAGAAACCAATAAAACCTTTTTACCTAAGCTTAACTGGCTCATTTCAGCACCGAGATTGGCTAAACTGCCCTTCTCGATCAGAATATCATAGGAGCGATCGGGTAAATTAACGGGAATACAAATAGCCATAGGGTGTGGGGTGATGTTTCAGTGATCAGTAAACAGTGATCAGTAAACAGTGATCAGTAAACAGTAAAAAAGCAGCTCCGAGCTTGTCCCTTAATACTATTCACTGAAAACTCGCACCTGATAACTGATAACTGATGACTGATGACTGATAACTGAGTCGATTATTGACGCAGCTTAGTCAACTCTAACAGCAGACGAGAGGATAAAAAACAGATAAAGCTCTCTCCCAGAAAGAGACTTAAGCGCCCACTGTCGGCGATCAAGTCTGTGGATAATTGTAGGGGAACTAGGCCGCGGACTAGGGCAAAAGCTGCCACTGTACCATCTTTGAGATGGGGATTATCATCGTTACGGACGACATAACGATAGGTGACACCAAAGAGAAATCCGCTAATTATCGCCCCTGATATCTTGACAAAAGTGCCAATTACTGTGATCGATTCCCCTAAAAATACTCGATCGACAATTAAAAATAGCAGATAGGGAACCAGGAAAGCCAGCGCCGAGATACTCCCCACCTGTATGGATTCGATTCTTTCCTTGAGCGTAATTTGCACGATCGCCTCTCTAAAACGGAGTCACTGATGAAGTATTATCGAAAATTTGGGTTGAAAACCTCGCCCTTTAGGGCGACTTTATGTTAGCATTAAATTGAGTCGTTGACTTTGGGAACGCAGGAAACAAGCGACACTCCGTAATCCCTAAATCAAAATTAGCTCTGCTAGTAGCGGCAAGATTCAGCCCAAGAATCTCCGCACTTTTAGGGCGGAGAGTGTCAACTCCTAAGTATTTCGTTTAACAAAGGCAATTATGGATATTTTGACACTTGGTTGGGTTAGCATTCTCGCCCTTTTCACTTGGTCGATCGCCATGGTGGTTTGGGGTCGTAACGGTTTCTAGGTAATCTATAGATACCATGGAAACATCCCTGATTCTTAACACTCTCTTTCTAGTCGCCTTAATTCTCCTCGTTGTCGTTAGTGGTGGCATTCTCTACCTGACGACTACAGAATGGCGGGATCGCCGTCGTCAAGATGGCGATAAAAAATTAGGAAAATAATCCTGAACAGGTGTACTTAATTGCGCCTGTTTTTTCTTTACCATGATTAAAATACTGCACTTATCGGATATTCACATGGGGAGTGGTTTTTCCCATGGGCGTTTAAACCCAAAAACGGGATTAAACACGCGTTTAGAGGATTTTATGGGCAGTTTGAGCCTCTGTATCGATCGGGCTATTGCCTCCCCTGTGGATCTAGTGCTTTTTGGGGGAGATGCCTTTCCCGATGCCACTCCTCCTCCTTTTGTACACGAAGCTTTTGCCAGTCAATTCCGTCGTCTTGCCGATGCTGATATCCCGACGGTGTTATTAGTGGGTAATCACGATCAACATTCTCAGGGTAATGGCGGTGTCAGTCTCTCCATCTATCGTACCCTAGCGGTGCCGGGGTTTATTGTTGGCGATCGCCTGACCACCCATCGCATCACCACCCGCAACGGCGATATCCAAGTAATTACTTTACCTTGGTTAACCCGCGCCACTCTCTTAACCCGTCCCGAAACCGAGGGTTTATCCTTGAGTGGGGTAAATGAATTGTTAATTAACCGTTTGGAACCAGTTTTAGAAGGAGAAATTCGCCAATTAGATACAAGTTTACCCACAGTTTTATTAGCCCATTTAATGGCCGATCGAGCTAGTTTAGGAGCGGAAAGATTTTTAGCAGTTGGTAAAGGTTTTACCGTACCTTTATCGCTGCTAAATCGTCCAGAATTCGAGTACGTTGCCCTCGGTCATGTTCACAAACACCAAAATCTTAATCCTAGCAATGATCCGCCCATTATCTATCCCGGGAGCATCGATCGAGTGGATTTTAGCGAGGAAAAAGAAGATAAGGGCTATGTTTTAATAGAAGTGGCTAAAGGAGAGGTTAAATGGGAATTTTGTCCTTTACCCGTGCGTCCTTTCCGTTCCATCGAAGTGGATGTTTCCGAGGCAGAAAACCCTCAAAAAGAATTGCTAAAAGCTCTCAAAAAACATGATATTCAGGAAGCAGTTATCCGCTTAGTTTATAAAATTCGCAGTGAGCAATTAGAACTAATCAACACCAATCAGCTTGACGAAGCATTAAAAACTGCCCATAGTTATAGTATTCGGGCTGAGTTAATTAGTCAATTAACCCGTCCCCGTTTACCGGAATTAGGGGTGGGTAATCAATTAGATCCTATGGAAGCGTTAAAAGCTTATATCGATAATAAGACAGATTTGCGCGATATTGTCGATGATATGTTAGAGGCAGCCCAGCTTTTATTAAATCAACAGCCAGAAATTTGGCTAGAGGAAGAAACCTCGATTTAGCTATCAGTTATCAGTTATCAGTTATCAGTTATCAGTTATCAGTTATCAGTTATCAGTTATCAGTTATCAGTTATCAGTTATCAGTTATCAGATGTAAGTTTTAAGTTATCAGATGTAAGTTTTAAGTTAATTAGTTAGTTATCTTTATCTTTATACCTGTTTACTGTTTACTGCTCACTGAAACATTTTACCTATCCCTGTTTAAACAAGCCATGAGTTTATGTCTTAATCCCGATTGTCTATATAACAATGATCCTACAGATAAATTCTGTCAAAAATGTTGCTTTCAATTATTACTAAAAGATCGTTATCGTGCTATAAAATTAATTGGTCAAGGAGGTTTCGGTAAAACTTTTCAAGCAATTGATGAGGATAAACCTTCTAAACCTTATTGTGTGATTAAACAATTTTTTCCTAGCGCTCAAGGCAGTAATGCTCTCAAGAAAGCGGCGGAATTATTTAAAGAAGAAGCGATTAGTTTAGATAATCTCGGTCAACACCCACAAATTCCCTCCCTCTATGCCTATTTTACCAGCAATGATGGGCGACAATATCTTGTTCAAGAATATATTGAGGGAGAAAATCTAGAACAAGAATTACAAAGCAAGGGAGTTTTCAATGAGGAAAAGATCAAACATCTTTTATTAGAAATTTTGCCAATTCTTGATTTTATCCATGCTAAAAGAGTCATTCATCGGGATATTAAACCAGCTAATATAATTAGGAGACGCAGCGATAATAAAATAATTTTAGTTGATTTCGGTGCCTCTAAATTCATGCCCATTGCTAATCTTTCCCTGACAGGAACAGTGATCGGTTCGGCGGGATATATCGCCCCGGAACAAAGCAATGGCAAAGCGATTAATAGCAGTGATTTATATAGTTTGGGAGTCACTTGTATCTATTTATTAACGGGAATATCTCCCTTTGAATTATTCGATGTGAGTGAACATGAATGGGTATGGAGACAGCACCTGATTAATAATCCTGTTAGTGTTGAATTAGGTAAAATTTTAGATAAATTAATTGAATTTGGCACCAAAAAACGTTATCAATCAGCCGGGGAAGTCCTGCAAGAGTTAGCAGTAAAATTAGCCGTCGTGATTCCGCCAAAACCCCGATCACAGAATACAATTCAAGAAACGGTTTTGCCAGTTTTTCCAGCCGCCACCAGGGAGGAAATTAACCTCAAAAGTGCCAAGGAAATTGATTACACTAACCTACGGGATTTCTTAGCGCAAGAAAAATGGCAAGAGGCAGATCAAGAAACGGCTAATCTATTCTTAAAAGTTGCCGATCAAACTAAAGAAAAATATCTGAAGATAGAAGACATAGATAACTTTCCCTGTGAAGATTTAGCCACTATCAATCAACTCTGGTTAAAATATAGTCAGGGAAAATTCGGTATATCTGTTCAGAAAAGAATCTATGAAAGTTTGGGAGGAAGCGGCAATTATGATCAACAAAAATGGAACGCTTTTGGAACAAAAGTCGGTTGGCGAGTTAATAACAAGTGGTTATACTACGATCAAATTACTTTCTCTCTCAAAGCACCCTGGGGACATCTCCCCACCCTTGTGTGGGGTGTGGGGGGTGGCATAATTCTTTTTTCTCGTCTGGAAACCTGTGCCATGGACGGAGTTTCTAGCAGGGGATAAATTGACTTAAAAACTTTTCTGGAGAATTAAACAATTTCTCCCTTCGCCAGTGCGGATATATTGTAAAGTATCAGTAAGAGAACGCATAAAAATTAATCCTCGATCGCTTTCCATTTCCAAAGGTGCGAGGGGATGTTGTTGTAGAGAATCAAGTTTTGCTTGCAGATCAAAAGATTGACCGTGATCCCATATTCTTATTTCTAGAGAATGGGACTTTAAAGTTAATTCTAGATCGATCGGTGTAGTCGGTGGTAAATGTTGGTGAGCGTAACGGACAGTATTAGTAAATCCTTCTGCTAAAGCCACCTTACACTGCCAAAGTACCGAGTCGGGTAGAAAAGAGCGGCCGTGAGATTCAAACCATTGTAGGACTGGGATTAAAGCTGCCAATTCCGTCTGGACTTGTAGATGGAATTGGAGGGGGAAAGAAGGGGAATTTAAGACTTCAGAAGGCACCACTGTTTTTTTGAAAGAGAATCAAAATTGTTTTAAAAATCAGTTGTAGATCGTAGCCTAAACTCCAATTTTCTTGATAGCGCAAATCTAGTTGAATTACCTCTTCAAAATTACTCACCCGAGAGCGACCATTCACCTGCCATTCTCCCGTCATACCGGGTTTTACATCTAAACGTTGCCATTGGGGAACATCGTAGCGTTCCACCTCATCGGGGGTGGGAGGACGAGTGCCAACAAGACTCATTTCACCGGTGATCACATTCCAAAACTGGGGCAATTCGTCTAAACTGGTGCGACGTAAAAATTTTCCTACCCGGGTAATCCGGGGATCATTTTTATTTTTAAAAAAAGCTCCCTCCGCTTGATTGGGGATTTTATCCTTGAGTGCTTCTGCATCCACACACATGGAACGAAACTTAAGAATTTTAAATTCCTTTCCCAACCAACCGCAGCGGGTTTGACTAAAAAAAATTGGACCGGGACTGTCTAACTTAATAGCGATGGCAATGGGGACAAAAATAACCCCCGTGATTAATAAACCCACGATCCCACCAACAATGTCAAGACCGCGCTTTAACCAACTGCGAATCGAGGGATGGGTTTCCGGTAGATGGTTTTCATTGGCAGTAAAGCTCTTTTCTTGGGCTGCTAGGGGGGAGGTTTGGAAAGTGAATAATTGATCTAGTCCCGTAATCGATAAAACCCCCACCACTGGGGGATGGACGTTAGCCAGCACTAACTCGATATTTTCTGCCCTGGCCGCTTTGAGATTATGGACTAAAGCACCCACACCACTACTATCCATAAATTGAGTGGCATTCAGATCCAGAATGACTTTTTCGGGAGTGGGTGTTTGGGCGATGAGATGGTGAAACAAATCCTTGAACTGTACTGCTTCCAAGACAGTCAAGCGATCCGGCATCCGCAAAACCGGATACTCCATCGGAATGATTAGAAAACGTGTTTCAGGAATTTGGGAAGTCATCGACACAAAGAGGTGGTTTGATAGATGAACAAGGCCTGATGACCCACTTAAATGTTTACTACACTTTTCCGCAAATACCAATGGGTAATGTCAGAGATTACCTGTGATTATCGGCTAACGAATCTCACCTAGGGGCGGACGGCCTTGGGTTTGGGCCTTCGCTTTGGCTGCACCCTTTCTCAGGGCATCTAAACGGGTCTCATAACGCTTACGCAGACGACGGTTGGGCGTTTGTTCAATTAGGGTTTTAAAGGCACTGCCTAGGCTCTTGTAGGCGTTGGGGAGAGAATAACCGAAACGGGTGGCCATGGCGATCGCTTTTTCATCAGCTTCGATCGCTTCTTTGAGAATTTTATCGCCATTATTTTTGCGCCAGAGACGATAACCGGAAATCCCACATAATCCCATGGCCAAAAGCAATAATAACCCGTCCTGTACCCATAATTCCCCCACTGCACCACCTAAGCCAATAGCGAGGGCGGCCATTTCCCAGCCTTCCCGGGGAATACTATCATTTTGAATCCTGGCGACTTCATGCCAAAAGAGCAGATTACGCTGATCGATGGCTAAATTTTCCCATTTGGCTAAATCTATCTGAATTTCTACCTCATCTCTGCCAATTTCTTCACAACGGATCAGGGGGGGGTTAACCTCTGTGGAACCTTCTACCGTTACCCAACTTTGTAATTCTGGCGGTAGTAGGGTTTTTAGGCGCCGAAGTTCGCTCATTTCGGCTCGTGCAGAGGAGGCCGCATAAGATGTCATAGATTTTTTACCTATTCTCTACCAATGACGATGATTTCTATTTTCGATCATAGCGGTCTTTTTTGTGATCTTGGCAGCTTTTAGCCCTAGGGAGCATTTTCAGTTGTCGGTAATCAGTGAGGGGAGTGGGGAGACCACTTCGTGCGCGTTGCGGGGGGAAATGGGGAAGTGGGGAAGTGGGGAGTGGGGAGAAACAATCCATAACTGGGTTTTTAAGGTTCGATTGGGAGTCAATCATACTATTAAAAACCGATTTGGTATTATTGGCAAAATATAGGCTGTAACTTTTGCCGACTAATGCTCAAATATATCTTTGTATTGCTGTAAATCTAAAGCGGTGAAGATGGGGATACAACTAAAGCATTTTTGGGCTAATTCCCATCTTTCTTCTCTTTGCATCATCACAATTAATTTATCTCGCACTGACAATAAATAGCGCACATCGTTAGCAGCATAACTCAGTTGTTGTCGGGTAAGATTAGCGGCATTTCCCCAATCAGAACTCTGAGCGGTTTTGTCTAATTCTATGCCTTCCAATTCCTGCACGAGGCTTTTTAAACCGTGACTGCTGGTATAAGTCCGAGCCAGTTTACTGGCGATTTTGGTGCAGAAAATCGGTTGAGTGGCAATGGCAAAAGTTTGGGACAATTGAGCCACATCAAAACGGGCGAAATGAAAGACTTTTTCTATCTGCTCATCCTCCATGACCTTTTTCAGATTAGGAGCCTCTGTTTGCCCCCTAAAAACCCGAATAGCGGTGACAAAACCACTGGGATCACAGAGTTGAATTAAACACAGTCGATCGCGCCCTGGAATTAATCCCATAGTTTCTGTATCTACAGCGATCGAATTAACCCCTAAATAACGGGATAATAGGTCATCGCTTAAATCTCGATCGCACACTTGAAAATTGTCTAAGTTCATATAGTTAGGGGTTAGGAGAGCTTTTTTCAGTAAACAGTAAACAGTAATCAGTAAACAGTAAACAGTAAACAGTAATCAGTAATCAGTAAAAAGACAGCACTGTTAATGCCATTTAATACTCCTCACTTAAGACTGTCCACTGAAAACTCAAATCTGATAACTCAAATCTGATAACTGATAACTGATCACTGATAACTGATGTTAAAAACTGGTAATTAAATTAAAATATCATTGGGGGGATTTTGTCAACGCTTTTTAACAAAAAGTTGTGTAAAATAATATTCGCCAACATTATTTTTAGCGATACCGATACCGGTGAGATTATAATCACCAACCATATTTTTTTGATGGCCGGGGCTATTAATCCAACCCTTGACGGCAACGCTAACGGGGTCAGGATATCCCTTCATAAAAGCCAAATTTTCGCCCATTTTTTCTAAAGGAATCTTCCTTTGTACTGCCTTGACTCTTCCCTCAAAACCATCATGACTAAAAGGAGCCTGTTTATGGGCCATTTTTTGACTAAATAAGCGAGCTTCATGACTAATACGAGCATCGAGACGTAGGGGCGGTAAATTTTGAGAAATTCGGTAGCGATTAACTTGATAATTAGTGTTTTCTTCGAGGGTGATTAAAAAAGATTGATTCTGGATAGGATCGTAGCTAAGAGGATTAGTAGAAACGGGAGCGGATTGACGTTTTAGAAATATTTGAGTAAAGTATAACTTCCCTTGATTATCCGTCGCTACTCCAATCCCGGTACTATCAAAATCTCCCTCCATATTTTCCCGATGACCTTGACTTTTAATCCAGCCATCCACAGCAATCATTACCGGGTCATCATAACCTTGATTAACTGCCACATTTTCCCCCACCGCTTGATAGGGAACCGAAACACCAATAGTTTGCGCTCTTTTGTCAAAATCTTGATGACTAAAAGGAACTAAACCCGAGGCCATACGTTGGCTATGTAATCTTGCCTGTTGCGAAATTGCTCGATTTAACAGTAGGGGAGATAAATTACGAGATTGACGATAGCGATTGACCTGTTGATAGATTTTATTCTCTAAAACAAGTAAAGTTGCCGCATCTAAAGGAGAGGGAGAGGGAGAGAAAGATGGCACGAGTTCCGTAAAAGAGCTATAGTTTAAGGCGCTACAGGCCATTAAACTTGTCGATACAAGCATCAAAATTCCTAACCGATAAGGTTTCTTAAAAAAACTTTTCATCAAAAAAATTGGGTCTGAAACCCCGCCGTTCTAGGTTGGATTTACTGTTAAATACTAGCGCATTTACAGGATATATGCCAGAACGTCAGGTATGGGGAAAGCCGATCGCTACCGATTTTACCCAACACCAGAACAAGAGTCGCTATTGCGGCGCACCTTGGGCGGTGTAAGATTAGTTGACAATAAAGCTCTCCATGTCAGAACACAGAGAAATCACAGCGAAGGGGTTTTAGTTGAATTTCGCCATTTCCCCATTTTCCCAGTCTTGGTGGCGACCTGTTGACCAGAGGGGGGTAAATCTGTCAAGGCAGCTGCGAAACCCGGTAAGGGACCCCAAACAGAAACCCAAATCGTTAAGTTTGGAAATCACCGTCCGGCCCCGGCGGTGAGGATGTCAACTTTTTGGTGCAAGGGTCAAGACTTGTTAAGATCGATCAAGCCGCTCACTCAAATTTACCACTTCTGTGGCTCTCATTTATGGTAATCGACTTTCTGCCCTTCACTATCAATATTTCCCCGGCCTTTATTGCCGGTAGCTGTCTCTGGTCTTTAGCATTGTATCTGGGGTTAGCTGGGGTGCGAAATTGGTTTATAGAAATTTTCTATGGCTGGTTTAATTTTGCCGAGCGTTTCCTCTATACTTCCCTAGAGGAGTTTGAAAAAACTCGCGTCGCCAGAGAATCCCAAAATGCTTTTTATGCCTCTATCTTTAGTATTATTCCCTTTCTCATTCTCGGCGGTTTCTCCGATTGGTTAATCGAGATTAGTTTAGGAAAAAGTTGGCCGATTAGTGTCGGTATTCTCGCCTGTGTTGCCTGTGGTGTCTATGAATTAGGACGGCAGGACGGCAGCGGTAATCAGTAAATTAAGCTGTTAACTATCTCAATTACTTCTTAGGACTGCACAGGGGTGGCAGGTTAATAGGTTTTAACCCTTGACTAGCGCTCAATCTTTTCCTTCCAGACGATTTCTATGTTTATTAAGGGTCTTTTGTAGTAAATTCAAAACCTCATTAGCAATCTCAATAACTTGATGGGTTCCAAAACCGGCCTGAGTTAATTCTTTAAAAAAAGCCTTAGCGACAATTTTGGCTAATTTCGGGGGATAAGGAGGGACAGCGATCAAATGTTCGGACTGAATTTCTGCTATTTCTCTAGTCACTGCCATAGCCACAAAACGAGATTTTAACATCCCTTGCAAATGAAAAATTTGCAGGGATTGGGCAGCCTGTTGAGCGAATAACTGCAAGATTTCTAAATCTAATGGTTCAAAATGTTTTTTGTCTAGGGGAAAACTGAGATTAATTACTCCGATTACCTGCTCGTTTAGGATAATCGGTACGGAGATAAAACTATTATTATTTGATCTTTTGGGATAAGGGGCTGCAGTGGAAAATGGCGATCGAGTGATATCCTTAATTAGTAAAGGTTTCCCTGTGGCCGCTACACTGTCGGCAATAACTTGATCGAGTTTAATTATTTCTTGATCAGCCAAAGGTGATAGATCATCATAATGGGCAAAAACTTCTAGATAATCGGTAATTTCCCCTTTTAATTCCTGTGGAGAGCTTAACATAATTGAACAGTGCCGCGCTCGCAATTGATGAGCGCTCATACTAGCTATTTTCCGAAAAATATCTTCGAGATTTTCCTCAACATTCAAGACAAGAGCCAGAGCCGTTAATTTGGGGTTAAAATTATCCATGTATTCAATCACTTATTCAGTCCGAGTTTAGGCTTTCAGGGTGAGGGTGACATTCCCCATATCCCTGTTTGTCTGAGTCTATAGCTTGCCATAGCATCTCATGGAAGGGCTTTTTTACTCGCTAACTGCTCTATTGTAGATGTGCTGAAAAACTTCTGTGTCTCTCTTGTGTTTTGTCTTCCCTCTAGCTACTCTGATCTAGTAGGTCAGAGGAGTTTAACCTGACTGGAGTGAAAGATGGTGCGTTTTCTCTGGGCAATTTTGGCCGGTGTGGGGATGGGGTTAACAGTAGCGCCGGTTTCTTGGTGGTTACTCGCATGGATTTCTCTAGTCCCCCTGTGGATTGTTGTGAGATTAGCGGAAAAATCCCTAAAAAAACAGCTTTTATACGGTTTTGGCTGGGGTTTTGCCTACCATGGTCTGGCTTTATTCTGGATCACGGGAATTCACCCGATGACGTGGATGGGTGTCCCCTGGTTAGCGAGTTTGTTAATTGCCCTGTTTTGTTGGTTGTTTATTACTTTTTGGGGAACGGCGATCGTGCTAACTTGGACGTTAGTTATGTTTTATGTCAACAAAAGTGTTAATCAGTCATCTTTTAGGGATGCCCTCCTACGGGTTTTCATCGGCACTGCCCTCTGGTGTGGGTTAGAATCTCTCTGGAGTCAATCCCCTCTCTGGTGGACTACCCTTGCTTATAGTCAAAGTCCCCATAATTTATTGATTCTGCAATTGGGCAAATTATCGGGTTTTACGACGGTAACGGCGGCAATTGTGGCAGTTAACGGTTTAATCGCCGAAAGCTTGCTCCTAATCCGTCAATCGCGGCAAAATCTCGCTTTTCTCTCTTTACCCCTCCTCATTTGTTTTAGCCTCCATCTCTGGGGATGGAATGTTTACCATAAACCGATCGAAAAGTCAAGGGATTTAGGGATAAAAATTGGCGTAATTCAGGGCAATATTGCCAACACGATTAAACTTTCGCCCCTGGGATTTCAAAAGGCGCTCGAAGGTTACACCTCTGGTTATCAAATTCTCGCTGATCAAGGAGTAGATGCCGTCTTAACTCCTGAAACGGCCTTACCCTACTATTGGGAGAACTTAGTCAATAATAGCTCGATTTATTCGGCAATTTTAGCCAAAAAAACGCCGATCTGGTTAGGTGCATTTGGCAAGGTGGACAAGGGTTATAACAATAGTCTCTTGACCATTGATGGCGAGGGACAGGTGATTAGTCGGTATGATAAAGTAATTCTCGTGCCTTTAGGCGAATACGTTCCTTTTCAGGAAATTTTGGGCGGAATTGTTGATCGCCTTTCTCCCTTGCAAGCGCATTTAATCCAGGGAAATCCTGATCAAATTATTGACAGCCCTTTCGGTAAAATAATTGTGGGCATTTGTTACGAGTCGGCTTTTTCCGAACATTTTCGCCGTCAAACTGCTAGGGGAGGCGAATTTATTATTACCGCTTCTAATAACGCCCATTATAGCCACGCCATGCCCGCTCAACACCATGCTCAGGATACCATGCGAGCGATCGAAACCGATCGATGGATGGCCCGGGCCACCAATACAGGTTATTCTGCTTTTGTGGATCCCCACGGTAATCACCTTTGGCTATCGGATCTGGATAGATATCAAATCCATAGCGAAACAATTTATCGACGGGATACGAGAACTTTATATGTGCGCTGGGGAGATTGGTTAACTAAAGTTTTAATCATTACTGCCGGACTAGCTTGGCTCTGGAGAGCTTGGGATTAAGGTGACAGTGGTATACTTTTTCGTGAATAAACTGTTAAATAACCTAAGTTTTTGATGCAATGAAAGAGCAATTTGTCAAGTGGTTGAATAGAATCTTAATATTTGATGTGTTTTTAGTAATAGCGGGCTTTCTCTGGTTTGCCCTGGCTGTTATCGGTGAATCCACGGGAATTCCCCTAGGATTTAAACTTTTTCAGCGTCTTTGGCTGCCCTTATTCAATCCTGCTATTAGTATTTTAATTGCGGGGGCGATTGTCAGCTGGGCGATTAATAAAATTCAAGAGCGCTGGTCCCCTAAATAGGGCTGGCTGAATAAATCTAAAAACCTTGCTGGATAAGACTTTTAGACTTTTTTGAAATCCAAAAGTACCAGATATGGGAGTGATCGGGGGTAAAATTGAGGTACTTTTTCCCTGAAAATTAGGTAATTGACCCCCTCAAAATCGGTAAAACCCCACACCCCACACCCTACACCCTATACCCTATACCCAGGAAAAACTTTTTGCCGCAAATCCTAGTTCAGATTCTTGACTTTCGTAGCGAGATGATTCCCGCTCCCCTAGAAGTTATTTTTCCTAGTTGATAAAAATGGCTCTTCGGTAATTGTTATGCAAATAATTAACTTAAAATAAAATTCGATGAGAGTGCCTACGCCTAAAAGTAGCTGAAATCTATACAGGGAGAGACTTACGGCACAAATAGGTTAATACCAAAAGATAGACAATTGAGTTAAAATTTGATATAATCGCCAAAAAACCGAGTATTTTACTTATGATACTTGACAAATTTTTGAACCTAGAAGGAACCTCTATTCAAGGCTATCGACACCTAGAAAATATCGGTATAGTTTTCCGAATCGAATCGAAAAAT